>BNJV01001041.1_pt1:105000-188721 | contig 188721 bp, 256 predicted proteins | sample 8540591 | NCBI WGS metagenome assembly BNJV01 (sample SAMD00202457, study PRJDB9452) | human saliva metagenome | host: Homo sapiens | reverse complement strand
CTGGTCTATATTCTTCTACGCGTATGCTCTATGCACTCGCTAAAGAAGGTCAAGCACCAAAAATTTTCGCTAAGCTTAATAGCCGTGGCGTTCCAGTGCCAGCGTTAATCTTAACAACAGCAATCGGTTTATTTGCATTCCTTACAAGCTTCATCGGTGAAGGTACTGCATATACTTGGATTGTTAATATCTCCGGTCTTTGCGGCTTCATTGCATGGGTTGGTATCGCTGTTTCTCACTATCGTTTCCGCCGTGCCTTCATTGCACAAGGTAGAGATCTTAGTGAATTACCTTACAAAGCGTGGTTGTTCCCAATTGGTCCAATCTTGGCGTTCATTCTTTGCGTCATCATCATTGCTGGTCAAAACTACTCCGCTTTCACAGGCGATACAATCGACTGGTACGGCGTATCCGTTGCGTACATTGGGTTGCCAATCTTCTTCGCAGTTTACCTAGGTTACAAATACATCAACAAAACTAAAGTTGTGCCGTTGAAAGAAGTTAACCTAGACCGCGACTTCGATAGATAATGAGGAGAGTATCATGATTATTACAACAACTATGCATATTGAAAATAGACCTATACAAGAGTATAAAGGTATTGTATTTGGTGAAGTAGTAGAAGGTCGTAATTTTGTTAAAGACTTCATGTCTGGTATTCGCGACATCGTTGGTGGCCGTAGTGGCGACTATGAAGATTCTTTTGATGAGTGCGCGTAAAGCGCTCTCGATGAAATGTCTCAACGAGCTTCTAAATTGGGTGCTAATGCTATTATTGGCGTATCCTTCCAATATAGTACTGTAGGTGCACAAAATGGCATGCTCATGATCACATGCAATGGTACAGCTGTAGTAGTTTAATATATCATAGACTACGTTAGATATAACTGTTACTATAATCCTAAGGGAAATAAGTAAGTTACAATATATTCTTAGGACTAAATAACAGCAGGGTGCTAGCTCTGCTGTTTTTTTATGTGGGTTATAGGACAAAAACGTGTTAGTTGTTAATGCCGATGGAACTAGTTAAATACTAGCTCTATCGGCATTTTATCTTTTTGAGTAACTTTTTAAATATAGGACAAAAAGTGTTGCTAAAAATCTGAACCCCCTTGATTTTACTGACTCAAATAAGGTTTTTATCTTTCTAGAAAGATATATTTTTTTAGAAGGAGTATAATTATGAAACTAGTCAGATGCCCTAGTTGTGGTTTCGTTTGTAAGAAAAATGGTAAAACAAATGCGGGTTCTCAACGTTGGTATTGTAATCAATGTTCTTGCTCATTCACAAATAAAGTGAATAAAACTAACAATAATTTACAGATGTTTTTGGATTGGTTATTTGGTAAACACACACAGTTAGATATGGCTGGTAATGGACGTTCATTTCGGAGAAAAACATCACAGTTTTGGGAGCTTTGGCTGTTACCACTCAAAAAGTTGAATCATCAAGTAGCGTAGCATTTGTTGATGGTATTTATTTAGCTAGAAATGCTTGCATTTTAATCTGTTGTAATGAGACGCATGTCTTAGGATGGTATGTTTGTAGATATGAACATTCTAAGGCTTGGGAGGCTTTATTACGACGTATTTCATCACCTACAGTAGTTGTATCCGATGGTGGTACTGGCTTTCAAAAGGCATTAAAAAAAGTTTGGCCGAAAGCCAAACTACAAAGATGCTTATTTCACGCATTTCAACAAGTAAAACGCTATACAACAATACGTCCTAAAACGATTGCTGGCTGTGAATTATATGGAATTGCAAGGGATTTATTAACGATACACACGCAAGATCATGCCGTTAAGTGGGTACAAAACGTTATGTCATGGAAAGTACGACATAGAGTATTTCTATCTGAAATGACCGTTGATGAAAAATGGTACGATACGACCAAAACACGAACGACTTATAAAAAGCAGAAAAATTCCTTAGTTAAATTAATCAATAAAAGATGTTTGTTTACTTACTTAGATACATCGTTAACATGTACCCTGTCCAGCTACTAATAATCGTATAGAAGGTGGCGTAAATGCTCAGTTACGCGCTATGTTACGTAATCATAGAGGAATGTCTATTGAAAGACGAATAAAAAGCGGTGTTCTGGTGGTGCTATATGCACTCACCGAACCCGCTTTCTAATGCAGAAATACTTAAGGTTATGCCGACCAACAAGAGTATTTCTGATATATATCATACCATACATGAACAATCTAGATTAGAGGCCTCTATTCCGACTTGGGGTGATGCTATTGTTTGGAGTGATTTACATAATTATGATCGCCTATTTACCAATCTTTGGGACTGAAATAGCAACACTTTTTGTCCTATAACCCTTTTATGTTAGTCATAGAAAAAAATCCCTAATCAATGTGTAGCTCATATAGCTTTCATAAAGATTAGGGGATTTTTATTAAGTAAATGAAATTACTAGTACATACTAGCTTTTACAAATGTAGGTACATTTGTATTTATTTAATCTTATACCAGCTTGCGTACATAACTGGCAATACGATGAGTGTGAGTACTGTTGCCACTAGTAAGCCGCCGCTAAAGGCGATGGCAAGTGGGCTCCAGAATACAGATCCCATGAGAGGAATCATGCCTAAAATCGCTGCAAGAGCGGTGAGCATGATAGGGCGGAAACGAAGTGTAGCGGAGTTGATAATCGCTTCACGAGGTTCTTGGCCTTCTGCCTTGTGGATTTCGATTTGGTCTAACAAGATAATGGAGTTACGAATGATCATACCCGATAGGGCGATGATACCTAGAATCGCCATAAAGCCTAACGGTGTTCTCGTAATATTCAATGCTAATACGACACCTATGAGGCCAAGTGGGGCAGTCAGTAAAGCCATTATCATGAGAGCGATACGCTTCAATTGGAACATGAGAATTGTCATGATCGCAAAGATCATGATCGGCATTGGTTTTAATAATTTTTGAACCGCTGTTACGCTCTTTTCAGCGGAACCGTCTAGTTCAATCGTATAGCCTGTAGGCAAGGAATCGCGAATGTCTTGTAAGGATTTATAGACCTCTTTCGTTTTCGCATTACCTAAGACGCCAGCTTTTACATTAGCATGAACACTGATGGTAGGCATCATGTTACGGTGCCAAATAATGCCATCTTCTTGGGTCATGGTAATGGTCGCAATTTGGCTCAGTGGTACGTAGGAACCGTTGCCTGTTTGAATTGGTAAGGACGAAAGAGCACTTAAATTGTGCTGTTCGTTGTCACCTAAACGGAAGGTAATAGGAATGGTTTGGTTGCCTTCGTAATATTCACCAGATTTTGTACCAGACAATAGACTTTGTAAGTTCAAGGATACAGCATAGCTATCGATGCCGAGTAGGCGCGCCTTGTTCGGATCGATGTGAATATTGGCTACTGGTTCCGTATCTGGCCAGTCAAAGGCGATATTCTGTAAATCCTTGTCGCCTTGCATCTTGTCTTTCACTTGGTTGGCAATCTCTTTTACCACCTTTTGATCAGGACCTGCTACGCGGAGCATCACTGGATACTTAGATGGAGGCCCAATTTGTACAAACTGAGCATTCACAAGAGCTGATGGGAATTCTGAATTTAAATAGGATGTTAATTCATCATAGAGTTTATCTCGGTCCTCTAAGGATTTTGTAACGATCACATATTGTAAGAAATTGTTTCGTTGCAATTCAGGTTCCAAGGTGAGGACGAAACGAGGTGAACCTTGTCCAATGTAGGATGAGAACGTTGCGATGCGTTCGTCACCTTGTAAATGTTCATCGATGAGTTTTGCTTGGTTAGCGGTGTACTCAATGGATGAGCTTTGAGGGAACTGCATGGACACGATGATTTCATTACGCGTTGATGACGGGAAAAATTCCTGTTTAATCAATGGTAGTGAAAGTATAGATAATACGAATACAACTAATGTAGTCAGTAATACTGCTTTGTGGTGACCTAGTGCCCAATGTAAAAGCTTTTCAAACTTTTCATTGAAGGTCACGCTTAGCTTGTGCATGATATGGTCTCGTTTAGTCCATTCTGATTCAGGTTTTGGAGCCTTGTTTTCAATGATTTTATAACCGAGAACAGGGCTGACGAGAACAGATGCAAACCACGATAGGATGAGAGCCATAAATACAACGATGGATAGAGATTTTGTAAATTCTGCTACCATCCCTTCTGCTAGTGCTAATGGCAAGAAGCCTGCACAGGTAATGAGCGTACCAGATAGCATAGGGAATGCCGTCGATTGGTAAGCAAATGTAGCTGCTTTAAAGTGATCCCAACCTTCTTCTAGTTTAACACTCATCATTTCTACAACGATGATGGCATCGTCTACGAGAAGGCCTAGTGCCAAAATGAGGGCACCAAGGCTAACCTTGTGTAAGTAAATACCGTTTTCATACATCAAGATGAACGTTGTAGACACAACGACTGGAATGGTGAGGGCTACTACGACACCTGTTCGCAATCCAAGAGATGCAAAGCTTACGAGCAATACGATGGCGATGGCTTCAAATAAGGATTGAGAGAAATCGCCAATAGATTCTTTAACAATGTGAGGCTGATTCGATACTTGACTGAGTTCAAGGCCTGCAGGAATGGTTTTCTTTAATTCTGCCAGTTTTTTATCGATAGCTTCGCCGAATTCGATATTATTGCCCCCCTGCATCCATAGAGATAGCAATGCCAACAGCTGGCTTGCCTTCATAGTAGAATTGTGGATCTTTAGGGTCTTGGTAGGTCATGGTTACATCAGCCATGTCGCCGAGACGCAACGTTTGATTATTGATGCGGATAGGCATATCTTGTACCGCTTGTGGGCTATCGAATAGGCCATTAACGCGGAGATATACATTGTTTGTATCCGTCGTAATCATACCAGCTGGAACCATCATACTTTGCTGTTTGATAGCCGTTAATAGCTGTTGTATACTGATTTGATAGGATGCTAGCTTATCCTTGTTAATCGTTACATTAAGGGTTTGTTGTTGAACCCCAATGAGGCTGATTTTCTTAACATTAGGAACTGATAAAAGTTGACGTTTTAAGTCTTCTGCTTGTTGTCTTTTTTCTTCGTACGAATATTCATCACCACTGATGGCGTAAATGATGCCATATACATCGTCGAATCGATCGTTGATGGTAGGTCCTTGGACACCTTGGGGCAGTGATTTCCATTCGTCGTTGATCATATTCCGCGCTTCTTCCCAAGCGGGACGGATTTTTATCTGATGGTAAATCTTCTTTCAGATTAATATAAATTACCGATTCTGTCGCCGTCTGTAAAAGATTTCGTATAATCCACACCTGGAAGGTCGCGTAGTTTTTTTCTTCTAGTTTGTCCGTTACCTGATCCGACATTTCTTGCGGGGAAGCCCCTGGCCAAGCAACGCCGACCACCATGGTGCGCATCGTAAAGTCTGGATCCTCCATACGCCCCATTTGGGAGTACGAGAAGACGCCAAAGGTGAGGAGCACAGCCATGAAGTAGTAGATAATGGACTTGTGTTTAAGAGCCCATTCGGCTAAGTTAAATTGTTTCATTGTCTAACCGCCGTCCCTTCTTGTAACTGTTGGGTACCTGCGGTGATGACAATGTCGCCTTTAGCTAAGCCAGATGTGACGATAACTGAGTTTTGACCAAAATCGCCAGTTTTGATAGGCACCAGATGAGCCTTCTTATCGCGGATGATATAGACTGCATTGTTGCCATTTGAGTCTTTTACAAGAGCCGTTAACGGAATCGTAATATTGCTCGTATCTGTTGTTGTGAGATTAGCATTAATAGTCATCCCTAGTTGGACTTCATTAGGCGGATTTTGTAAGGCGATTTTTACAGCATATGTTCTCGCCACAGGATCTGGAACTGGTGAAATTTCACGAACTACACCTTGGACCGTCACATTCGGCAAGGCCCAGAAGGTAATATTAGCAGGACTGCCTACGTGAATTTTACTCAATTCTTGTTCTGGTAAAGCAATAACTGCTTCTGGATCGCGACCAGCCGCTAAGGTACCAACGTTTTGACCTGCTGCGACCACTTGACCTGATTCAAGATTGAGGGCCGTAAGAATGCCCGTATCTGGAGCTGTTAGATTGGTATAACTATTTTGATTGCTACTCAAATCGAGGCTTGCTTGTGCTTGTTGTAGTTGAGCAGAGGTCGCATTCAATTGGTTCTCCGCTTGATCTAGTTGCAATTTACTGATCGCTTGTTGCGCATAGAGTTCGCGGTATCGGTTGGCATTCGTTTCTGCTAACTCAAATGCTGATTGAGCCGCTTTTACGGCCCCTTCGGCATTTTGTACCTGCGCCGCCGTATCAGAACCATTGATTTGAGCAATCACTTGCCCTGCTTGCACTACATCACCGACATTAACGAATTTGTTGATAACGCGCCCTCCAATTTGAAAGGCTAATTTTGTTTCTGTTTTATTATGGATGGTGCCTGCATAACCAGCACTCGTAGTGCCTGATTCTTCACCGATGGTGATGGTCCGTACCTTGAGGCTTGTATCCTCAGGTGGCTTTTTCTGATCCACAACCACTTATGACCGCAGTCCCTATTAATAGGGCTCCCATGATTGCTATGACTCTTTGCTTCATAGAATCTCTCCTTTTACTACTACACATAAGCCCTATGATAGTCGCAACATATTTGTTACAAGTAAACATCATAGGACTTTTTATTGTTAGAATATTTTTTTATACGTACACAAGATAAGGAAATAGATATAATATTCTAATTATATATTATTATATATTTTATACAATTTAATAATACTATATTTAAATATTTAATTCTAGTCTATTTATAGGAAATGAGAGAATTATATGCTTATTTCACATAAAAAAGTGAGTCCTCCTTAGAGAACTCACTCTTGTTGTACATGTTTATAAGCTAGTAGATGTTAGTTTTTTTCTTCCTCTTGTTCTACTACAGGTTCTTCATAGGTAACAAGGATTTTATCGATACGAGTGTTATCCATGTCGATAACTTCAAAGGTATAGCCATTCCATTTTGCTTTGTCTAGTTCTTTTGGAATGCGACCGAAGAGGAGATTTAAAAGGCCACCCATAGTTTTGTACAAGTCATCTTCTTCTCCTGGCAATTCTTCATCGATATGGAAGAATTCTTTAAATTCATCTACGTCGAGTAGGCCGTCTACGAGCCATGCACCATCGCGTTCGATGATTTTATTTTCTTCTTCTTTGATTTCGTCTTCACCAGAAGGCATAAGACCTACGATTTCTTCCATGATGTCATGCAAGGTTACGAGACCTGTGAAGCCACCGTACTCATCGAGGATAATGGACTCGTGAACACCTTCCGTACGAAGTACGTTCAATAACTTCATAAGCGGAATGGATTCTGGAACGAGGACAGGTTCCTTGAGACAAGACTTGATAACATCTTGAATGGAACTTTCACTAGGACGTTGCATAATTTGAACTAATACGTCAGATACGGTAACGAGACCATTGAGTTCGTCCAAGGAATCGGTACCAACAGGAATGCGATAATGGTTAGCATTTTTGAGGACATCCATGATTTCGTCCTCAGTGCCGTTAAGGTCGATCCATTTCAGCTGTGTACGCGGTGTCATCACGTCGCCAGCGTTCATATCTGCAAGGTGGAAGATATTTTCTACGAGAATTGGTTCCTCTTCTTCATAAGCACCCATAGCAACGCCTTCGGTAAGCATCTTGTTGATTTCAGACTCTGTAACAGGAGCCTCTTCTTTCACAGTAACGCCTAGTAATTTTAACAGGAATTCTGTGGAAACGCCGAGGAAGCTAACGATTGGTTTTAAGGCTACAGATAACCAATAAATTGGTTTTGCCACTACTACGGCGATGCTTTCAGGACTGTTTAAGGCCAAACGTTTCGGCACAAGCTCGCCAATAACGAGGGATAAATAGGTGATAACTGCAACGATGAGGAAAGAACTCAAAGAAGCTGCATATGGCTCGATGCTAGGAATATTAGCTACTAATATTTCCTCTAGAGGACCAGAGAAGGTCGCACCAGAGTACAAACCAGTTAAAACGCCGACGAGAGTAATACCGATTTGAATAGTAGAGAACATCTCGTTTGGATTTTCAGCCAATTCAAAAGCCTTTTTAGCACGCTCGTTGCCTGCTTCTGCCATTTCTTCGAGTTTACGTTTTTTCGCATTCACGATGGCTAACTCTGTCATAGAGAACAAGCCGTTGGCAATGATTAATACGATAATAATTATAAAATCTAAGGTCAGATCACTGTCCATGTAGGTAGACACTCCTTTTTAATAACATATCATTCTGCACATGAGAATATTGAAATATTACTCTTTAGTATACCATATTAGCAGCAATAAATGTTTATATACAATAAAAGCACCCAAAAGGGTGCTTTTATTGTATACTATAGGTGTTACTGCCCTAGACTGGTAACAGAAAGGGGGTGAAAACGTGTTTGACACTTTGATTTCCTTAATAGTATCCATCGTAGCAGGTGTAACCTGTCACTACATCTGCAAGTGGCTAGATAGATACTTTCGTCAGTAACTAGCACAGAAAAAGGAGGGCCGCCACCCTCCTTTTTTGTTTGCGTGAAAACGTGTCTCACATTGACTTCCTTTGTCATATATTATGATACATGATTATCTTTTAATTTGTAAATATTGCTCTAATAAGGTTATAGTATATATAAATATCAACTTTAGTATTAAAAATAGATCATACAATTGGGAACTCATGATGGGATTAGATATATGACAAGTGAACAGGAATGGGAACAGGTTTTACAAATAAAGACAGCAGGCCGAGACGATAGTCAATCTGATACGGAGCATCATCCGTACGAGCCTACAGATTATTGCGTCCTAGAGCGGTTGGCGAACAGCGGTCATATTCGCAAGAAACATACTCTCATCGATTATGGCAGTGGTAAGGGCCGTGTTAGTATTTTTATGGCTTACCAAACGGGCTGTCACTCCATCGGCATCGAATACGATGAACGATTATATGAAAAGGCTTTGATCAATGGTGAAAGCCCAGCAGACGCGCAATCGAGTGAGTTTTGTGCACGGTGATGCGGCGCTCTATGAATTGCCAGCTCAAGCAGATCGATGCTTTTTCTTTAATCCCTTTGCGCTCCATACGATTAAGCGCGTCTTAGGGAATATCTTTGATTCCTTGTACCATCATCCTCGGGAGATTAAGCTCTTTCTCTACTACGTAAACGAAGAGGTAGAAAATTTCTTAAATAACCACGTACGACTCGAGCAGGAACAACCTATCGATTGCGCCGATCTCTTTGAAGAAAAGGATGCAAAGGAACGAATTCTCGTCTATTCAGTTAATTTATTTTAATTAACTACACCTCGATTTGAATGATTCTTTAGAAAAACTTCGATGCTAATGATTCATTAATAAACCTCGATTTGAATAATCTTTAATAGTGCTAATTTACAGTACCAAGGATTTGTTTGAATCGAGGTTTTTTTATTCTAATTTTTGTGGTACTTTCACCTATATTATTAAGGAAAAAAAGCCTATAAATTCTGCTATAATAATATATTAGAGATTATAAAAATCAATTCTTTTTATAATTCTATACATTGATTCGTATGCGCTAGTTTAGCGGATAGGGCTGAGTGTATTGAAGACTGGAGGTACGCATGGAATTCATCGATACAGTATTGATTGAACGCATTCGTAAGGCCTTAATGAAACGTTACGACCGAGATCAACAAATTCAACAAATGATTGAAGAAATCGGCGCCGAAGAGGGCCTTAATGAGTCCGAATTGGCTATCGTTTACCAAGCCTATTTAGAAGTAAAGGAACGGGTATACTATACATCTACTCTTGTTGATTTGTGGAACCAAATTGAAGAGGTTCAAAAACGGATCTCCTTGTTGCATACTTACGAATCTCTTGAGCAAGATTTGTTTGGCGATGTGCTAGGCGACGATAAGGAAGACATCATTCTGTCCGATACGTCCTATCTTGGCAAGGGCGCTAGTCATAACGACGGCGTGTACGCTATGGAACAGGTGCAATTGTCCGATGTGCCAGTGCAACATGATTCCACAGTGGGCATGAATCACATTAAATTGAACGAATTAGAATCTATGGGCGGTCTTTTCACAGGTTCTGGTGAAAGCTCCGTTAAGGAAATCGTAGCATTTGATGATGCTACTATAGAGCACCTTGATGTAAATCCACTAGAAGGGGTTGAAAGCTTAGAAGTTCATCATTTAGACGAAGAAAATCCTTTTGATAATGATGATTTAGAATCAATTTTAGCATCTAAAAACAAAGATAAAGATTCTAAAAAAGAAGGCAAAGCTCATAAAAAAGATAAGAAATTAGAGGAAGAAGATGTATTGGATGAAGAGGATATGTCCTCCATTGATCCATATACAGCGGTAAATGCATTGTTATTTGGTAAAGCTGGTTTAGAGTCTAATAAAGCAAATAATAAACTAGAAAAGCTTCTTAAAAAGCAATTGAAACGCGTTGATGATGAATGGGCGCGGATCAACGGCTCTGACCAAAAAGAAATCCAAGGACGAAAAATCTAAAGAAGATAAGAAATCTAAATTAGATAAGAAATCTAAAGAAGATAAAAAAAGTCCAAGGAAGATAAAAAGAGAAAAAAACATAAGAAGTCCAAGGAAGAAAAAAACAGGCTAAGGACGAAGAAAAAGTTAAAGAAAAAAAGAAAGATAAGGCTGAAAAAGAAGCTTAAAGTCTTGAACGATAAGTTAAAAAAACAGTATTTTTGGCGGATACTTTCAAGAAAAAAAGATAAGAAGAAAGACAAGAAAAAAAGGATAAAAAAAGTCCGAAAAAGGATGCATCCGAAAAAAAGCAGAAACGATAGTTTCCGTATGGAATAGTAAGGCCTCTGAACAGGGGGCCAAGGAGAGTACTAGTGCTAAGAAATCGGCAAGTGCTGGGACTATCGACCGTGGATGCGGTAAATGCAAACGATGTAAGGGGCCTAAATGTAAGAAATATCCAAGATAGTTGATAGTTATGTAATTACTAGCATATTACGTAGCTTATACACTTGATTTATGACGTTTTGATAATCATTTAGGAAGTATAGTTATGTAGATTTGTTACATTTGTGACAATATAGTTGAATCATGTGATACAACAACTAGGTTATGAGATTCGACAGTTAGGGGTTAATGATGAACCGATGGCAGCGATTATTTGAAGGCATACGAACAGAGATTAAGGTGTTTATCTTTTTCTCTGCTTTGTTGACTGCATTTAGAATCGTGTTTCTTGCAGTATTTCAATCACAACTAGCTTCTGTGACGATGGAGAATATTCTCACGTCCTTATGGTTAGGTTTTAGATTGAGTCTCAAGACCGTCGGTTCTTTGTGTTTACTAGGCTTTTTAGGAGGTACGTTGGTACATACCTTTGTACCAAAATGGCCATCTCTGCGCATTAAACAAGTCCTCTATTCCATAGCGACTGTACTATTGACCTTCCTATTCTTAGGCCGCATTCCGTTTTACAAAATATTCAACTCCTCCTACAATGCGATGCTCATCAATGGTAAAAACGATGATATCAGCGCCATTGTAAATACGGCGATTAACGAATATAACGCACTCATGTATATCGTTGGGGCCGTAGTATTGAGTGCAGCTCTTTGCTATTTCCTCGTTACATTTTTGGCGTGGGGTACAAAGAAATATAGCGATTATGTTGGTAACGACTTGAGTGGTAGTGATCAACTGAATGTTAGTGATCAACTGAGCGGTAGTGAACAAATTAGTTGTCCTACCTGGTATCCTAAGACGAAGAAAACGCAGTGGATGACGGGCGTTGGGCTCACCTGTTGGTATCGCAGTACTAGGTCTATTCTTTAGATTTGGAGGTGCTTTCAGCTATACGAATTCTATTAACTGGGAAAAGTGCGACGCGCCTCAGTTCCAATTTGTTGAACGAAAATATCCTCGATGATGTGCAGGCCTTGTATCGCGTTAAAAGTATTGCGAAACGGACGGCTGAGCTCGAGGTTATTAACTTAACGCCTCAAGAATTAAACGAAAAAATCACTGCTGTTGGCGGTAAGTTTAATGGCACTAATTTTGACGGTTCTTTCACGAGAACTATTACGACTCAGCGCCTACCGGAGCAACCGCAGTCTATTAATATCGTGCTCGGCGAGTCTTATGGCTTATGGCCATTCCTCTCTGAATATAACGAGCCCGGTGCGTACCTCGTTGAACAAGGTCGTAAATACGCCGCTAGTCCTCAAGCGATGAGCACGCAGCTAGCCCTCGCTCAAGGTACGGGGACGATGCCAGCTATCAATGGTTTACTCACTGGTATGCCTGACACAGGCCTATATCCTAACTACGAAGGTGAAAGCTTCAAACAACCGTACGGTTTAGGCATTGGTCCTGTTATGAAAAAGCTAGGCTACAAAACAGTATTCTGGTACGGTGGCTTTAGTACATGGCAAAATGTTAAGAACTTTGCTCTATCCCAAGGCTTCGATGAATTCCACGATGCCTCCGAAATGCCAAGTGAAAACGGCAATGCTTGGGGCGTAGGCGATAAAGACTTGTTTAAAGCGATTTCTGCGTACATGGATCAACATAGAGGGGAAAAAATTCTCAATGTCATCATGACCACCTCTAATCATCCGCCGTATAGTATCAATGTAGCCAAGGAAGGCTTTGATGCGAGCAAGGTAAAAGGTCATGTACCTGATTCTATTTCCGATGATGAAAAGCAATTGAACGAAATGGGCCATATTTGGTACGCAGACCACGTGATGGGCGAATATATCGCTAGGGAAGAAAAAGCAGATCCGTCTGCGCTCTTCGTTATCACTGGTGACCATAGCGAACGGTTTAACTTTGCTCGTGAAGTAGGGCCTAATGTGGCGTCTACGATTCCTATTATCTTCTATGGTAGGGGTATTCATAAAGACTGGCTCGCTCCAAACGCTTTTGGCATGAGCATTCAAATTATTCCAACCTTGGCAGAACTAGCGGGCCGTTCTGGTCAAACCTATGAAGCCATGGTACCAAGCTTGTTTACACAAGAGGAATTTGTCTTTAACCATAGATTATATCTAGATAAAAAAACGGAAAAAGTCTTAGAACAAAGTACGACTATGCCTCAATCCTATGGGGATATGATTAAAAACATGCGGGAACTTGCGGCGTGGCGGATTAAGCATGGGGATAACATTAAGTAAGGAAATAATATTAAGTAAGGGACATTAGGACATCAGGTGCATATTGTCATGTAATATGTACCTGATCCTAAAGTATATGAAAACTAGTATTACTAGTGCATATTTAAGAGGAGTATGGAATGGAGTTAATTTCGGTCATTGTACCCGTGTATAATGTGGAACCTTATATTGCAAAATGCATAGAGTCCATTCAAAATCAAACCCATATGAATTTAGAAATCATCTTAGTAGATGATGGGTCTAAAGATGAGAGCGGTGATATTTGTGACCAATACGCGGCTTATGATGAGCGAATCGTGGTTATTCATCAAGAGAATGGTGGTCTTAGTGCAGCTCGTAATGCAGGCATAGAGGTTTCCAAGGGTGATTATATTGCCTTTGTGGACTCCGATGACTACATTGAGACTACAGTGTACGAAGATATGCTAAACCTCATGAAAGAGCATGACTTGGATATCATCGAATTTACTGCTTTCAGAGATAAAAGTGGTGAAATTATCGAAGGGTGTAATGATGGTCAATTAGAAATATTTGATAAAGAAGATGCATTGAGACTAGCCATGAATGATAGTTTTGTGGCTGCTTGGAGCAAATTATACAAGCGCAGTGTCATCGGTGATGTACGGTTTCCTGTAGGTCGTAAATTTGAAGATTCGGCAACATCTTACTTATATGTAGCGAATACTAATAGGGTAGGGCATATCAATCGCTGTTATTATTACTACAGAGTAAATCCAAATTCTATAACGCAAACATCCTTTGATGCTAAATCTCGTTGGGACTTTGTTATAGGTTATGAAGAGCGCTTGCAATACGCTATAGATCATCAATTACCATATGTTGATGATTGTAATAGTTTATTGATGAAAGCCGTATTATCCTGCTTAACGGCTTATTATGCTAAGCCTGTAGGTAACGAAGTGTATTACGATCATTGTAAAAGAATGATTGAAACCTATCGTAATGACGCATCTTACAAGGAATTAAACTCTAAATATAAGCTCTTTTTATGGTCCTTTGGTCGTGCCGATTTTATCCATAAAATAGGGGCTCGTTTATCGTACTTTGCTAAACAAGTACGTTAGTTAGTGAAAGGTGAAACTATGGCAACTGTATCTGTAATAATTCTAGCGAGAAATGAAGAACATAATATTCATGACTGCATTGAGTCTGTGCAGTTTGCCGATGAAGTACTTGTTATCGATGATTTTAGTACTGATGACACTGTAAAAATCGCCGAAGAAATGGGTGCTCGCGTTGTTCAGCATGCTATGAATGGCGACTGGGGGGCACAACAAACCTTTGGCATTGAACAAGCAAAATCTGATTGGATTTTGTTCCTTGATGCGGATGAGCGCATTTCTGAGCCTCTAGCGAAAGAGATTCAAGCTATTGTTGTAAACGAACCAAATAAAGCGTACTGGATTCAACGTCGCAATAAATTCCATCATAATAAGGCCACTCACGGCGTGTTGCGCCCAGATTATGTACTTCGCCTCATGCCAAAAGAGGGCAGTTATGTAGAAGGCTACGTGCATCCTGCCATAATTACGCCGTATCCAACAGAAAAATTACAACATCCGATGTACCATTATACGTACGATAATTGGCATCAATATTTTAATAAATTCAACAACTATACGACCTTATCTGCTGAAAAAAATATCGCGATAATGGTAAAAAGCTGTTCTTTCGTTAAAGATATTATCTTCCGTCCTACGTGGGCTTTCATCAAGGTATACTTCTTACAAGGGGGGATTCTTGATGGAAAGATGGGATTTATTTTATCTGTAAACCACTACTTTTACACGATGACTAAATACGTGAAATTTTACTATTTACTAAAATCTAAGGGAAAATTGTAATAGATCGGGGAGCATTATGTTAGGCAATTTTGGAAAACATTGGCACATAGGCCGTACTATATATGGTAGCGCACATGGCGTGAGACGAGACGTACTTTCTTACATACCATGCGTTCTTGCCGTCATGACTCAACGGTTACTGAATTTGAAAACTTTTTTAAAGCCTATACGGCAGATCCAAAGCTGTTGGAAAAACATCCCAGTCTCTATGAATTGATGAGCCGTATGTTTTTGATAAAAAACTCTACACCGCAGTGGCGTTTAGAGGCACTTCGTCAGCATTTCACCATCTTGCAAGAGGTGTTTACGGATGAAGCCATTCAGCTCATGTATGTAGACGAAGCAGAGTTTGATTATTACGATAAAAAACGGGGGATTACCCTTTGGAGTTCTGACGAGCTCGATATGTCTGCTCATTTATACTACGAGCCAGGTCAACGGAAGGAAGGGTTCCTAACGGTTATGCTCTTGCTCGAAGATAAGGGCGTGTACCACGCGAATATTCGTTTTGCAAAGGGTCCTAAGGGGGGAACGCACCCTCGTTATCGGTACTATTCAAGGCTATAAAGACGGTCTTGAACGAGCTAAGAAGATTACGAAGAAAATGTATGGATACCGTCCGAAGAACTTCATTACCTTCTTGATTCGCGAAATAGGGCGTGCCGCTCAAGTGGAGTCTATTCTTGCCGTATCTGATGAAGGATTCTATGCTAATTCTCATATGGTACGGGGCAATAAAGCAAAGGTAGCTATCTTAGATACCTTGTGGGAGGATATTGGGGGTACAGTATTGGAGTCCAATCCAAACTACTTTACAATTCCTCTTGAAGAAGAACGAAAACCGATTGAAGAGATTAAATCACAAAAACGTAGCCAATATCGTAATCGCTATGCTCTATTAGATGAGTACGAGGCTATGATACAAGAACATATTAAGCCGTATATAAAGGCCTAGAGGTGTGGTATGCGCGTAGCAATTTTAGAAAGTATCGTCATGCCTGCTGGTCATGAGGTAGAATTTGATCGCATCCTCATTAACGAACTGAAACAACAAGGTCATGAGCCGGTACTATTTGTACCGGAAAACTTTCCTTTTAAAGTAGACTATGGCGTAGATATAGTGTACTTAGAGGGTGGAGAGGTTGTGACCTACGCAGGTGCATCTAAATGGAAGAAGCCATTTTTATCCATTTTACGAGAACGCCGTCGTCGTAGTTGGTTTACTTCAGCAGCGCAAAAAAATTAAAGACCATAATATAGATGCCTTAATCATTCCGACGGGGACATATCGCTATATTAAAGCGTTGCTCGATACGCCGTTAAAGGATAGTCAGGCTGCAGTGCACGTTATATTCCACGGTATTGGCAAGGGCGAAATGGATCGCTTTATCAAGCAAGCTCATCGTGCTAATGCTTATAAAAATGTCTATCTCGATGTGATCTCCTTACGGGATGACATGTTGCGACCTGATTTGCCAAGAGTTCGCAAAAATCTTGCCGCCTGTATTCTTGCCATCTAGTGAATTAAGTGGCAAACAAGGGAATGCGACTACACAAGGTGCTGCTAATCAACAAGGACTTGAACATTTGAATTCAACTGATGGTATAGGCACAAATGAAGAATGCACTATATCTGTAGATAAGCCGATTAAACTAGGTTTCTTTGGTCAATTTAGAAAAGAAAAAAACATTGAGCGTTTCATCGATGCCTTTGTATCGCTCAATTATGATGATTCGGTACAGCTCGTCGTGCAAGGGGCTACGGTAAAGCCAGAAGATGGGGAATTATTCGAGTCCATCATTAAGCAATACAGCAAATATAGTAATATTCAGTTCATTCATGCCAGTCTGATTGGGAAAGATTGGGATAGAGCATTATTGAGTGTAGATGCTTTATTATTGCCTTATGGGGCGGAACGTTATCGCTATCATTGGGCGGCTATGCTATTTACGGCTATAGGCTTTCAAAAGCCTGTTCTCATATCTCCAGAAATTAATCCAGAGGTATTAGAACAATATACCATTGGAGAAGTATTAAATTTAGACAGTGTAAATTCTATTGGGCAGGGGATTCAAAGGTTCGTAGAGAATTTACAACATAATAAGGAACAATATAATCAGGGATTAATGAATGCTAATGAGGATTACAGCCATCGTGCATTGATTCAATCTATTATAAACGTATAAATATTGTTAGGTAAGCAGTGCGACTTACTGTTTGAGGGGATTTTTCTTGGGGATTTTTATCAAAGTTACCATTAGAATCATGGATAGCCATTATGATTACCTTAATGGTTTGCCTTACTAGGCTATCTATGGCTGCAGGTCAGGCTTTTTATGTCCTTGCTATTCTATTAAGTATTATCTATATTTGGAAAAAAATAAACATGATTTATATGTTCCATCTTATGTAAAAAAATATAGTAAATCATTGATAGTCATGTTGTTATTGTTATTGCCATCAGCGGTTTTAACAAATAATATTGCTGTTGGCTTGCCAGAGTTTATTAATGTATGGCTATGGAGAATCCCTGTATTTTTCATTATTTCCCTTTGTATACGGAATAAGAAAACATTATTTACCATGCTAGCCGTATTTTTTGTGGACTTTGGTATCGATAATTTAGTAGCTTTTTATCAATATTATTCAGGTATGGCTGTACGGGGCTGGGGTTTTTGGCAGTAGTGTATTAACCATTGCAGGTATTATGGTTATGTTGGTGCCTATATTCTGTGTAATTTTATTAGATAAGGCATTTCCAACCTATGTGAAAGTTTCAGCTCTTTGGGCTCTCAGCTGTGTTGGATTTGGCATGTACGGTAACCAAAGTCGTGGATCATGGCTATTTAATATGATCTTAATACCTATCGTATCCTTACCGTATTTAATAAAACGCTTTGTCTATGTAGTAGCAGTTCTTGCTGCATTAGGTGGTGTCATTTGGGGATTCAGTACACAACCACAATATGTAGCTAGATTTGAGTCTATTACAAATACGACAACAGATGGTTCTAATTTAGGGCGCTTTGAAGTATGGACATCATCTATCAATATGTTCAATGATCATCCTGTGACCGGTGTCGGTATAGGTCAATGGCGTACTAAATATGAAGAATCCTATCGTTTACCATCGGAAAATCAACATCTATATCATGCACATAACAACTTTATTCAGCTTATAAGTGAAGTAGGTATACTAGGTTTACTTGGTGTTCTTATTTTCTATGGCACCATTATTATAGATAATTTTGTGACCTGGTTTAAAAAAACGAGATCCTTATAGTCTCTGTGCCATGATTGCCGTCGTTTCCTATGTATTTGTTTTTTTGGACAGGTTGAATATACATTGGATAATTCCTCTGGTATGCGTATTATGTATTTTATGTTAGCCACCATGCTTCAATTGAGGGATAATTGAGAATTATATGAGCCTTTAAATTGGTATTTAAGGATACGTTTAATTACTTTTTATGAGAAATTTATTCCTCGTTTAATTAAAGTTAGTAAAAAAATATAAAAACTAAATAAAAAGTAGTTAAAAATCTATGTTTTTTTTCATAGTTTTAAATATTTGAATATGATACAATATAAGTAATTATTGGTACATTATATTCAGTATGCAAGAGAGGTTGTTTTCTTTAAGATTAATTGAGAAAAACAACCTCTTTTTAAAAAATTGGGGTATTGGTATGAATCGTTCTGAATGTAATAATCACAATAAGTTACTTATTAGTAAGATCATAGTGCTTATAACTGATTATGTTGCTATTGTTTTGGGTACATTAGCGACTTATTATCTGCGAGTAAATTTATCAATTTTACCGGTCAGTCCACATTTTAAGGTAGATGAAATCTATGTATATGGCATTATACCTTTAGTATTTTTGTCTATATTACTTCTTAATAATACATATTCTGTGGTATCTCCTTATTGGGATACAATGAAAAAAATTTATTCCGTAGTATTACTATTGGCGTAGTTGTATCCATTGTGCTTATGTACACAGGACATGTAATTAATGATGTATCCCGTCTATTTGTAGCCTTTGCTTATGTATTTATGTTGCTCTTTATCTTTAGTGGGCGTTTTATTGTAGGCAAGATTCTTTCTAAGGCAGGGTACTTAACTATACCAGTACTTCTCGTTGGAGCAGGTAAAACAGCAGAGCTTGTAAAGAAATCCTTAGATCGCATGCCAATTGCTACGTATAAAATCATTGGTTATGTAGATGATAATCCTAAATCCTCTTCCATTGCTAAAGAATATCCTTGTCTTGGTGCTTTTTCTGACGTGGAGAGGGTTATTAAAGACACTGGTGTTCAAACAGTACTCATCTGTGCACCAGGTCTTGAGTCTAAAAAGTTAGTTTCTTTAATTAATCAATTACAGCTATTAGTAAAACGAGTAGCCTTTGTGCCTGAATTATTTGGTTTACCAGCTAGTAATATTACGGCTCGTGGCATGATGGAAGAGCAAGCAGTTGTATTGCGTGTACAAAATAACTTGGCTCGTAAGTCTAACCGTATTATGAAACGTATTTTTGATATTGTAGCTACCGTATGTGGGGGCATCTTAATTTTGCCAATCCTTGTTATCGTAGCTCTATTGATTTATCTAGATTCTCCAGGGCCAATCGTATTTGGTCATAAGCGGGTTGGCCAAGGTGGGAAAGAGTTCCCATGCTATAAATTCCGCTCCATGGTGCCGAATGCACAAGAGGCATTAGAGGTGTATTTAAAAGAAAACCCTGCAGCGCGTGAGGAATGGGAACGAGATTTCAAATTGAAAGATGATCCTCGTGTTACTCGTATTGGTAAATTCCTTCGCAAAACAAGCCTCGATGAATTGCCACAATTGTGGAATGTCCTCGTTGGGGATATGAGCCTTGTAGGGCCACGTCCTATCGTGCGCGATGAAATCGTAAAATACGGTGACTACATCAATGACTTTTATCTTGTGCCACCAGGAATTACCGGTGTATGGCAAGTGAGTGGCCGTAGCGATACTACCTATGAAGAACGTGTTTTGATGGACTCTTGGTATGTTCATAATTGGTCCGTCTGGATCGATATTGTATATCTTTTGAAAACTGTGTTGGCTGTCGTTAAATCGAAAGGGGCCTATTAATGAAATACGATTATTTAGTAGTTGGGGCAGGCCCATTTGGTGCTGTTTTTGCCCATGAGGCGCACAAGCGTGGTAAATCCGTACTTGTCATCGATCGCCGTAATCATATAGCAGGTAATCTGTACTGTGAAAGTAAAGACGACATCAATATTCATGTCTATGGAGCCCATATTTTCCATACATCCTTAAAGCATGTGTGGGATTATGTGAATCAATTTGCTGAGTTCAATCACTATGTAAATAGCCCTGTAGCAAACTATAAAGGTGAAATGTACAATTTGCCTTTTAATATGAATACCTTCTCTAAAATGTGGAATATTCGAACTCCTAAAGAGGCACAGGACATCATTACCAAGCAACGATCTGCTATTACAAGTGAACCTAAGAACCTAGAAGAGCAAGCTATTAGCCTTGTAGGTACAGATATTTATGAAAAGCTCATCAAAGGCTATACGGAAAAACAATGGGGCCGTAAATGTACAGAATTGCCAGCTTTCATTATTAAACGCTTACCAGTTCGTTATACATACGATAACAATTACTTTAATGACCGTTTCCAAGGTATTCCTATGGGCGGTTATATGAAGATGATTGAACGCATGTTAGAGGGAATCGAAGTTCGTTTAGGTGTAGATTTCCTTAAACATCGCGATGAATATGAAGCCTTGGCAGATACAATCATCTATACAGGTCCTATTGATGAGTATTTTGATTATTCTGAAGGTGTATTGGAATATCGTGGTCTTCACTTTGAAACTGAACGTCTTGAAGAGGAAAACCATCAAGGTGTGGCCGTTGTGAACTATACGGAAGGGGAAATTCCGTATACTCGCATCATTGAGCATAAGCATTTTGAATTTGGCACACAACCTGTTACATATGTAACTAAGGAATATCCAAAGGACTGGAAAATTGGCGAAGAGGCCTATTATCCAGTGAATGATGTAAAGAATTTAGATCTTTACGCAAAATATGTTAAAAAGGCTGAAACGATTTCTAATGTTATCTTTGGTGGTCGTTTAGGGGAATATAAATATTACGATATGGATAAGGTTATTGCTAGTGCCTTATCATTAGTAGAAAAGGAGTTAGCCTAACCAAGTTTTCATATGGTAAGTAGATTGACTTGAGAGATAACAATCATGTAGGAGAGTACTAGTGAATATTAAGATTTTAGTAGCTACACATAAGCAATATTGGATGCCAGAGGACTCCGTGTATATGCCAATCCATGTAGGGCGAGAAGGCAAAGCTGATATTGGTTATACTGGCGATCATACAGGGGATAATATTTCCTCAAAAAATGCAAATTACTGCGAATTGACAGGTCTCTATTGGGCTTGGAAAACCTTGATGCAGACTATATCGGTCTCGTCCATTATAGACGTTACTTTACGCGCAAAGAGGTTCGTTCCGTAGAGGATAAAAAGAACCAAATTCTTACAGGAGCGGAATGGGAGAAACTACTTTCAGAGTATCCTGTAGTCGTAGCGGACAAGCGTAAATATTATATTGAATCTAACCGCTCCCACTATAATAATGCGCATCATAGCGACGGACTTGATGCGGCAGAGCAAATCATCGCTGAAAAATATCCTGAATATAGTGCTGCTTTCACAAAGGTTTGTAATCGCACTTGGGCGCATATGTTCAATATGTTCGTCATGCGACGCGACCTATTTGATCAATACTGTGAATGGATGTTCTCCATCTTGGAGGAAATTGAACATCGCGTTGATATTTCCGATTATGATACATATGAAGCGCGCATCTATGGTTTCGTAAGTGAAATCTTGCTCGACGTATGGCTTGAAGCAAATAACATCAATTATAAAGAACAAAACGTATCCTTTATGGAGCCACAAAACTGGTTGAAAAAAGGTGGTTTATTCTTAAAACGTAAATTGTTTGGGAGATAATATGAGAAAAATATCTGATGAAGATATGAAGGCCTTGGCACTCACAATGCTTAAAAGACGTAGCTAAGTTTTTGTGATGACCATAATATTAAATATTATCTTTGTGGAGGAACCTTATTAGGCGCTGTTCGCCATAAAGGTTTTATCCCTTGGGATGATGATATTGATATCATGATGCCTAGACCAGATTATCTACGATTTCTAGAACTATATAATGGCACCAATCCTCGTTATGTGGTGAAGGCCATTGAAAATGATGAGACATATTGGCGTACTTTTGCGAAGGTATTTGATACAGCTACACATTTAGAGGAACCTGCTATTTATCTTGATAAGCCTGATAATGGCGTATTTATAGATATATTCCCTGTGGATGGTATTACAACGAATACGATTAAACGTACTATCTTATTTAAAAGCCAAGAATTCTTGAACTTCTTGTATCATGGCTCTGCATGGACATATACAAAGAGCTATAAGTATGCGGACTCTTTTAGTAAATTCGCTAAGATTAAAGGTTTAATTAGAACCTATTTGAAATATATTGCAGTTACCGTACTGCGACCATTGAATACCTATTCTTTAATCAAACTAATCAATCGTAATGCACAACAAACAGATTACGAAGGTGCTACTTATGTAGGTACTATTGTAGATTGCCACTACGGTGCAGCTCGTGAAATGTTGCCTAAAGAAGGTTTTGAAGATGCTGTAAAAGTACCATTTGAGGATGATGAATTCTGGGCTATGGGCAATTATAAATTGTACTTACAAAATCTATACGGTGATTATATGAAGTTACCGCCTGAAAGTAGCCGTGTAACACACCACGATTTTGAAGCGTATTGGAAAGATAACTAAGAAGGTAGATAGTATGAGTCGAGTATTGAGTCTAGCTGAAATAAAAGAGCTAGAACTTCAAATGTTATCCGTATTTAGTGAGTTTTGTGAAACTCACAATCTTACATATTACCTATGTGGTGGCACCTTACTGGGAGCCATTCGCCATAAAGGCTTTATTCCTTGGGATGACGATATAGATGTATGTATGCCTCGAGCGGATTATGATAAGTTTATAAAGCTATATAGCCAGTTAGACGATAATATTTATAGCGTTAGGTCTAACCAATTACATAATTTTAGCGCTCCCTTTGCAAAGCTTGTGGATACTCGTACAGACGTATCTCGCGTATATAGTGATAGCGATCGGACAAAACATTTATGGATTGATATCTTTCCTGTAGATGGTTTGCCTCACAGCATAGAAGAGGTAGCCAATATCTATAAGCGATGCAATCGATATCGGTCTATTTTAAAATTGACGGACTGCATTCCTGGGGAAGGGAAGAGCAAGCTTAAAGCATATTTGAAATATATTTTAAAGCCTATGGCCAATCTATATGGGCAAAAAAACGATGTGTGAATAACATTGAAGCTGTAGCAAACTGGAACATACTTATGAAGCATCAACCTATGTGGGAATCGTTACAAACGGCTTATATGGCGTAGGTGAACGGATGTTGAAGTCCGAGTTTGAACAATCCGTTATGGTTGAATTTGAAGCAAAACAATATCCTACATTTTCTTGTTGGGATACTTATTTATCTGGTATATATGGCGATTATATGACTTTTGCCGCCAGAGGAAAAAACGGGTAACTCACGATTTAACAGTTACCATTAACGAATAGAGGGACATTTATGAACATTGGCTTATTAATTGCTGGTGGCGTTGGCCAACGTATGGGTCAAGAAATTCCAAAGCAATTTATTAATATTAACGATAAACCTGTTATTATCTATACTTTGGAAGCATTCCAAAAATCATCCAGATATCGATGCCATTGCCGTTGTATGTTTAGATGGTTGGCATCATGTACTCGATGTATATGCGAAACAATTTAATATCACTAAATTAAAATATATCGTTTCTGGCGGTGAAAACGGCCAAGGATCCATTCGTAATGGTGTGTATGAACTGGAAAAACACTTCGGCCCTGATGATATCGTGTTGATTCACGATGCGATCCGTCCTATGGTATCTGAAGAAATCATTTCTGATTGCATTCGCGTTACGAAGGAAAAAGGCAATGCTATTACCGTCATTCCTTGTGCTGAAGCAATGCTTGTATCTGAAAGTCAAACGGACTCTACAGAAATTTATAACCGCGATCACTTAAAAAGAACGCAAACACCGCAAGCTTTCTACATTAAAGACATCTGTGATTTACATAGAGAGGCTATTGAAAAAGGGTATCTTAAACTCTGTAGCTTCTTGTACATTGATGATAGAACTAGGAAAAGAAGTATATTTCTCTAAAGGTTCTGAAAAGAACGTAAAATTAACAACTGTAGAAGATTTAGATATCTTCAAGGCTTTATTAACATTAAAACGCTCTGAATGGTTGAGATAATATGAATACACTATGGAACTCTGCCGCTTACCAGCAAGATTTAGGGACAACTGCATCAAATATCGTACACCTGGAACGATTAAAAGATACATCTATACTCATTACAGGTGCTTCAGGCCTCGTTGGGTCTTATATGATCGATACCTTGCTATATGCAAATGCAACGTATCAATTAGGTATGACTATTTACGGATGTGGTAGAAATGTAGCAGCCTTGAAGCGGCAGTTTCCATATGGTGGCGATGCCTTACAATTCATTCCATACGATGTAAATTGCGATTGTAGTCAGCTAGATATAGAATCTTTAGATTACATCGTTCATGCAGCGAGCAATGCCCATCCTGCCACGATTTATAATGATCCAGTAGGTACTATTACTGCTAATGTACAAGGTACTAAATACTTATTGGACTTGGCGAAACGATTTGCATCTTGTCGCCTATTATTCATCTCATCTGGTGAAATCTATGGGGTAGGTAATGGTGATCCTTTTACAGAGGACTATGCAGGCTACATTGATATTACGAGTTCTAGATCTTGTTATCCTATAAGTAAACGATGTGCGGAAAATCTTTGTGTTTCCTACCATGAACAATACCAAGTAGATACGGTGATTGCTAGATTGTGTCATACCTTTGGGGCTAATAATTTAGAGCGAGACTCCCGTGCATCTGCACAGTTTATGAAAAAGGCTATCCAAGGGGAAGATATCGTTTTAAACAGTACGGGCGGTGCTATTCGTTCCTATTCCTATATTTCCGATTCTGTATCGGGGATTCTCACAGTTCTTACTGCTGGTGAAAGCGCCAATGCTTACAATATTTCTAACGGTAGCGAAATAGCCATCAGTGAATTAGCGGAAGAAATAGGACGCATCGCCAATGTAAACGTAACGTACAATATTACAAACTCCCAAGCGAGTCCATTCTCCTATGCCGTATTAGATAATAGTAAACTTAAGGGCTTAGGTTGGTCACCAAAGTTTACTGTATCATCTGGTTTGGAGCATACATTTAATGTTGCTAGTAGTTGTAAGGGGAGCGATGCGTAATGAAACAAACCGTAGGCGTACTCGTTCAATCCCTTGAAACACTGGGCGGTGGAGAACGAGTTGCTGTTAATCTATGTAGTGCATTAGAGCCTATTTTTGATATACGTCTCATCCAGTTTTATGAAAACGAGTCGGTGTATCCTGTGTCACCTACCATACAGACCTATTATGTAGATAAGACAAAGGGAAAGCTGCGCCATAAGTTTTTTAGGTACGCTTCTAAATTGAGGTCCTTGATCAAAGACTTACATCTTGATGTACTAATTGTGGTAGGCAAGTTCTCATGGCCTATTATTGCTATGCTCAGTACATTAGGCTTACCTGTGAAAGTAGTTTTTTGGGAGCAAGGCACTCTTGAAGCCGCACAGTATGTGAGAAACACCTTAAAAAAGAAGCTCTTTGGCAAACTTTTCAACAAAAATGTATTAATTATCGTTCCGATGTAATCGTTACCTTAACGGATAAGGAACGCATCAATTATGGCCAAAAGTTCAGTGAAACAAAGGATAAGGTTGTATCCATTTATAATTTTATTAATACAAATCAGCCCTTGCCAGCTTATGCCAGTGATTCTAGAGAAATCATTAGCGTAGGCCGCATCGATTATGCAAAGGGCTATGAGTATCTCATTGAGGTGGCGAGCCGTGTTATGCCAAATCATTTAGATTGGCAATGGCATATCTACGGGACGGGTAATAGAAATTATATAGCCTCCTTGCAGCAAACAATCGATGATTTAGGTTTAACGAAACAAGTCATCCTAAAGGGCAGCCATAATCATATTCTAGATATATATAGTCAGTACTCTTTCCTAGTGTTTACATCTAGATTTGAAGGATTTGGACTAGTTCTATTAGAGGCTATGCTAAAAGGCTTACCTTTAGTAAGTTTTGATATATATTCAGGCCCATCTGATATGATTCATAATGGAAAAAATGGCTATCTCGTAGCACCATTTGATGTAGATGCTATGGCGAGTCATGTAGAAACATTAATAAATGATAGAGAGTTACGCATGCGTATGCATGATCAAGCGCATGATTATATAGTTGAATTTTCTGAAGAGGCTATTATAGAAAAATGGATTTCACTCATACATAGTCTATCTTCACATTGAGAGGGTATACATGAATACTAAAGTAAGAGATAGCTTATTCGCCTGTATGGTGGTCACTATATTGTTTACAAATATACCTAAGTTTATGCAAATCAATTTCCTCTTTGGCAGCTTTAGCCGAAGATTGACTGTTGTCTTTGTGTGTATTGGTTTGCTGTACACCGTATATTTAGCTATTAAGAAGAAGATGGAGTTTCATCATTTTCAGACCTTTAAGCGTTTTTCCATAGTGTATTTGCTATATATTTTAGTTTCACTTATATATGGGCTATATCAATATCCCTATTATGATGCGGTTATTAATGGTCCCGTTCAACAAATTGAAAAGCTTCCAGCCCTTATGGATTGGTTAGAAGCACATAATATACAGCTAAGTCAGTCCTTCGTCGTTGGCGCTTGGATGATTGTACGATTTATCAAGAATACAGTGTTAGAATATGTATTTACCTTTGGTGCTGCCTATATGGTATTCAATTGGTACTTTAAGGAGTGGCGTAAGGGTGTGTCCTTAGTCGTGCAGTCAGTACTAGTTTCTGTACTATTGATACTAGGCTATAACTGCATTGAGCTGGCTTACTTAGGTCATATGATATGGGGGGAAAAGGTTTTATCTGCTATCAATCCTTATATTCATGAGATTAAAAATGGCGGGACTTGGTATCCTCCATTGCTTTGGAAGAACCAAATGCGCTCCCTCTTTGCAGAGCCTTCTTACTATGGGATTTATGCTACCTTTGCATTACCATTCTTGTGGTATGCTTTCATCAAAAAATTGAAGAACCCATACATAATGGGCCTCATTATTTGCTTATTTACATTTGGCATCTTTTTGACAAAGGCGAGAACAGCCACTGTATTATTCTTATCTGAATTAGTACTTTTGACTGCCTATATGCTATATACGAGACACAAGGAGTATATCTATAAGGGTGGTGCTATCTTACTACTCACTGTGGTAGGATTCATTGGTTCGGTAGGGTTTATTAACTATGCTATGCCGGCCAAGGCACCGGCTAAGAAGGCATCCATCGAAAGCATGACTAAGTCCTATGTAGATCATAATGTTACGTCTGTTGCCTCTGCATCTGGTCGTAGCAATCGATCTCGTTTTGCCATTATGAAAGCTTCCTTTAATATCGGTAAAGATCATCCCGTTCTCGGCGTTGGTAAGGGTCTTAAGAATGCATATGTTACGGATTATTTGACCGATGAAGATAAGAAAATCAACGAGGTTCGTAATTGGGTAATAGAACAACGAGATAAGGGCATTTTAAAAAGTGGTTACCCTGCCCTAGGCGAATATGTTACAAGATTTGCAGAGCAAGGGATTATAGGTGTTCTTTTATTTGTAGTTCCTGCAGGTATGCTCCTATGGGGTTTGTTCAAACGAGCTAAGGCTAACAAGAACGATTTAATTTATATTACCGTATGTATATCGACTACGGGGCTGTTAATTTCTGCGGTAGGAGATAACATCGATATTACCTATGCCTATTGGTTACTATTAGGTTTAGGATTTGCAATTTGTAAAGGTTCAGACGAACATGAACAACAAAAAACGTGTGATAATAGTTTCTTTCATCAATCATTAGTAGATATAAATGTATTGGTATTAGTGCCGCATCAAGATGACGAGATCAACTTGATGCGGGATTTGCTCGTATCATTACAGAACTGTAAGGCTACCGTATACGTAGCGTATACCACAAATGGTGACTATTCAGTACCTGCTAGTGTGCGATATCAAGAAGCTATCGAGTCATTAAGACTATTAGGGATTCCTAAAGAACAAATCATATTTTTAGGCTATGGGGACTCCTTCAACACTGCTCCGAATCGACATATTTTTTATGCTGATTCGGAGCCATCTGTATCTAATGCTGGTTATAGCGAAACCTATGGAGCAGAAGGTATTAAGGAGCTCGTATATCAAGTTAAGGGGCATCATCACGAATATCTCAAGGATAATTATATAGCTGATATGGAGTTACTATTGCAACACATTAATCCAGCTATTATCTTTGGTATTGATTACGATACGCACCCTGATCATAGGATGTTATCCTTGGGATTAGATACAGCATTGCGTAATGTGCAAGCCCATCATCCTACCTATAAGCCTATAGTTTACAAAGGCTTTGCCTATGTTACGGCATTCCATAGTTATCCTGATTTTTACAATTCTCTTAACTTAGAATCTATTAAAGAACCGCAAGAACCTGCCATCTATCACTATTTTGGTGAACGCGATGTGTATGGTTCGTCCATCTATGAGTGGAAAAATCGGGTAAGATTCCCTGTAAATGAAGAAAACCGTGGCCCATTCTTATGGAATAGTCCGCTATTTAAAGCTATTAAAGCACATACGTCTCAGTCCTTTGGCTTTAAAGCAACAGCGGTTATAAATAGTGATATCGTATTCTGGCAACGGAGAACGGACTCCATTGCTTATGATGCAGAGATAGAGGTTTCCTCTAACTCAGATACAAAGGATAGACTCGTTGATTTCAAGCTCTTTGATATTTTAGACATCAATAGCCTTGAACCTGTGCTTAATCCGTTAGCTTGGACATCGAGTGATGAAGACACTCAGCCGTCTGTTCAATTAACTTGGAATAGGGCTCAAGATATTCGCCAAATCGTGCTATATAGCGCTATCGATTTTGATGAGCCATGTAGAGAATGTACTGTATATATAGATGATCAACAGGTAGGTACTAGTATAGTGCTACCAAAGAGGCATCCATTATTACTTTCTCTAGATACGACGTATCATGGAAATCAGTTGCGCCTAGTATTTGATGGACCTATAGCGTTAGCGGAACTAGAGGTATATGCAACGGCTATGCAAGATAATCCGCTTCAACCTTTCATTAAAATTGTGAAAGATGACAATTTTATCTACGATTATTATGTGGATGACCAAAAACAGTCTCTAGACATATCGTTATATACCTATATGACTGGGGCGAAGGATATTACACTCTCCGTTGATGGTGAAAGTATCATCGAACAGCATGGTGATGGTTACATGATTCATTTTAGTGGAGCCCCTAAAGAGATTATTGTACGGGCTAGCCTTAAGGGCAACGAAGAATGCTATGATCAAGTTGTCATTCATAGAGTATCTAAAGAGGCTCTCAGTATGCGCAAAGGTCTACAACAACTCGACAAGTATGCAAATCTCTTCTTCTTGCGGTTGAGACGGAAATGGTATCATCTGTTCCAAAAACAATAGGCATATACAAGATCGCATATCAATGTGTATATACAAGACCGCATATTAATGTGTATATACAATGGCTATGTACATTGAACATATGCATTCCATATATTGGCATAGAAATACCCCCTACCATTAGTTCTGTTTATATAGACCTTATCAGGGACTATATACCTTATGGTAGGGGGTTTTAGTATAGTTATTTTTGGCCGTAGTATGCATCTTTACCGTGTTTACGTAAGAAATGCTTATCTAATAAATCTTGTTGGATGTTGGAGATATTAGGAGCCAAAGTTTTTTTGTGTAGTATGCAATCTTGGCTACTTCTTCAAGGATAACAGCCTTTTTTACGGCCTTGGTAGGTGTTGTATCCCATGCAAAAGGCCCATGTGAGTGAACGAGTACGCCTGGCACATCGGTCATGGAAATATCTCTGCTTTTAAAGGTATCTACAATGACAGCGCCCGTATTCCATTCTGTAATCATTTTTGATTTCCTCAGTTGTCATAGGACGTGTGCATGGAATGGCCCCATAAAAAGTCATCACTATGTGTGGTACCCAATGCAGGAATGTCCATATGAGCTTGTGCCCAACCTGTAGCGAAGGAGGAGTGGGTGTGAACAACACCGCCGATATCATCGCAAGCTAAGTACAATTGACGATGTGTTTCTGTATCAGAAGACGGATTGAGATTGCCCTCCACAGTTTTACCTGTTTCGAGATCTACTACGACCATATCCTCTGGTTTCATTACTTCGTATTCTACGCCAGATGGTTTAATAACAAGTAACCCGGATTCTCTATCGATGCCAGACACATTACCCCATGTGAATGTTACAATGTTATATTTTGGCAACATCATATTGGCTTTATAAACTTCTAATTTTAATTCTTCTAACATATAGTTCCCCTTTATATGCGACTACGAATATTTACCCTAAGTGTAGCAGAGAAATATGAGTGTAGCAAGGTTATTGAGCTACTAATATATGGTAAAATATAGATATCTAAGGAGTGGTTACATGAGGATTGAATCGGCTATAAGAAATGCGAAATCTACACTGCTCGTTTATGGCATTAATATGCTATTGCAGTTTTGTATTCGCTTAACCTTCTTATACTACTTAACAATTGAATATGTAGGCCTCAATGGCCTCTTTGATAATATCTTATCCGTTTTATCGCTCACCGAATTGGGGATCGGTCCCGCCATTGTGTGTACCTTATATGGACCATTAGCTAGGAATGATATCAAGGCTGTTCAGTCTATTATGAAAGTCTTTAAACGGGCGTATATCATCATAGGTGTACTCATCATAGCTATAGGTTTTTCCATATCGCCGTGGCTTTATAGTTTCATCAAGTCACCGCCTAATATTCCAGATTTGACGTGGTTCTATTTATTCTTCGTCATCGATACAGGGATTAGCTATTTCTATTCTTACAATAGAAATCTATTAATTGCAGATCAAAAAGCAATATATCATCAATAATGTACGCGGTTTAGTGCAAGTGGTAGGGGGCCTGTTACAAGTTATCTCCTTGGTACTATTCCAAAGTTTCTGGTCTTATATCTTGATCCGTATCGGTATGACCTTAACAGAAAATATTATTGTCACGCGCCGTACGCAGCGCATCTATCCGTATATCACTGAGAGCGGTATAGAACCTCTTGCCACTGAAATTAAGGGTCAAATTATAGGCAATGTAAAAGCCTTAGTTCTCCATAAAATTGGAGGTATCGCCGTATTTAGCAGTGCCAATATTATACTTTCAAAGTTTGTAGGCCTTACAGCAGTTGGTTTCTTTAGTAACTACTATTTACTCATTAACGCTGTCATGCGTCTATCCGATCAAGTGTTCAATTCCCTTAAAGGCTAGCGTTGGCAACCTCAATGCTTTAGCAGATAATGACCGCAAGTTAGATGTATTCCATCAACTCTTCTTTATAACAGGGACGTTAGCATACATTATTAGTTTGAATCTATATTTCTTTATCAATCCATTTATTGAACTATGGCTCGGTAAAGCGTATGTTCTATCTAATACGATTGTATTATTGATGGCTATCAATTTTTATCTGACTTACATGCGAAAAAGCGCACTCGTATTTATAGATTCTATGGGGCTATTCGTTCATAACAAGTTTATGCCTATCTGTGAGGCTACACTCATCATATCGAGCGGTATTTTCTTGGTACAACAGTATGAGATTATAGGTATACTTTTAGCCATGATCTTAACTACCTTGTGTATGCCGTTTATAGTAGAACCATACATACTATTTAAACATGGCTTGCGAGGGTCCCTTGTTACCTATTATGTAACCTATTTAAAATACCTTATCCTTTTAATCGCTGTAGGTGCACTAATACAATATGGACTGATGCAATTTGATATGAGTAATAATGTATTGACCCTTGTGATTCGACTTATTGTGATCAATATAATCTGCATAGGGCATATGGTGTGCCGTATGGTGGAGAAATACATACTTTAAATCCTTTAGGGAAAAAATAATGAAAAAACTATTTAAGATATAATCGAATATTGCAAATATAGAGACTATGACTTAGTTCATAGTCTCTTTTTATGCGAAAAAAATCTATCACAACATTCTCATATATATCCTGTATTTTTATGGTGTATATATTGATAAATGGTTTTAGGTTGTAGTCAATCGTGGATGGAGAAGAAGGTGCCATTTTAATGTGATTCTCACCGTTTTTGGATAATAAGCAAGTATTCCAACGATAAAACGGAGGTAATTCTAATGCGTAAACTCTTATATATGTTAGCGTCTCACTCGTATTGATCGGCATTAATACTCGTGATGTAGAAGCTCGTAAAGATGTATATGCTACGACCTATAACGGCAATAGCTGGTATGTAGACCAAGACTCTGTAAAGAGAGTAGGGGATGTACTTAATTTCACAGTATATACGACATCTGGTCTTAGTTATAAGGTAACATCTAGCGATAGTAATTATTACAATGCAGATGTATTTTACTATAACAACAAACCTCGTTTCTGACAATGGTCAAGCCGTCTGAAATCCCCAGGCATGATGGCGACTATGCGCGTGGCACGTAAATAATAGATATAATAGGTCTAGTACGTAAATAATAGAAATAATAAAGGCAGACGAGATAATCGTCGCCTCTTGGTTTATAATACAACATATTAGTATTGTTTATCTGTATTTGACGATATATGATATAAAACCCTATAATATAAACAGATAGCCAAGCGAGTAGATCCGTCAGGCTCATCTCAAGAGTATAAATAATTGATGAAATGGCCTTTCAGTTATCCAGTTACTGGTAACGAAGGGCTATTTGTCTTTTCCAAGACAAATAAGCGCCACAGTGCTCCAAAGGCAATGACAACCGTCATTACCTCTAGAATTATCATGATTAACTCATAATCACTCATAGACAACCCTCCTTCATTAACGAAGAGAGGCCCGACCTCACTGGCTATCCTAAGTCCATTATATGGCGAACATATAAGCGAATCAATAAGAATCTATAAATAGAAATATACAAAAAAATATATAGATACGTTAGCAGTAACTATAGTTACTGCTTTTTATATTGTTATATACAATATGTGGCAGATTTTTTTCTCATATTTACAAAAAATGCAAATATTAAATATAATTAAATTATTTAATAATAGTTTATAGTATGTAGAGAGAGGGTTCTTATGAAACGCATGTGTAAAGCGAAATTATCCTTAGCAATTGTCTTGACGATTGCTAGCTCTGTAGGTCAGTATGCAATGGCGGAATATCCTGTTTTTAGTTTAACTAAGGGTGAAACTGTAGACTTGGGAACACCGCAAGGTACAATGTATGGGCTTGATGCAGATAATTTGAGTACCATTAATGTAGATTACGTAACCGGTAGATTAATTGATGAACGTAATACTATCATTACTAGCCAAAATGGCAGTACTGTGAATATTAAAAATGGTGATCTTCAAGTTGGTCGTAGCAGTAATCCAGTTGTTATTTCTAAAGGTGGTACTGTAAATCTTGGTGTAGATGGTAATACAGGTAATTTTACTGGACATGATATGTCTATTGAAGGTGATGTCCGTATCGATGGCAACCCTAATTATGCATCTGTAATTAATATCGGTTTAGATAGTGATGAAGTAATGTGGACTGGCTTTGCTCTTAATGTAGCAGATAAAAATGCAAAACAACCAAACCATATTAATGTGTTCCTTGGTCAGCGTGGTTATTGGGATCATCTTTATCAAGGTGGGTTAAATGGTACTGGCTTGAGTATCAATGACAACACCAAGCCGTGTACATCGCTTGGTAGGTTCTAAAAATCGTAGTTTTGAAAATGCTGTAGTGCAAAATGAGCATAATGAAATTCATATCGATAAGTTAGAAGGTCATGTAAACTTCTTTTACGATATAAATGGTGAGTATGACGATACTGAAGATCCAGCATATACACCACCAACAAAAACCTATATGGTTTGACTCCAGATTCCTTCTGGAGTGGAGATATTCATATTACAAGTGCAGACCTAATGCGTACGCCCATGTATTCTCTAGTCAAAAAGGGCTTGATGTATCCTCTGAGGATAATGTAAATAAAATTTTAGATAACTTGGCTCACAAGATTTACTATCATAACTATGTAAATGGTGAAAGAAACCTTCAAGGTACTGTAGGCATTGCTTCTAATGGTGCTGAGTCTGCACGCTTTAAGGTGTTGACAGAAGGGTATGCTAAGGAAGGCGCTATTACTTGGCAAGCAGATAAAAATGGTCAAGGTAAATACGTATATGGTGAAAAATAAACCAGCTCCGGCTCCGAAAACCAGAGGTAAAACTGACTCCAAAACCTGAGCCTAAGCCTCAACCCTAAGCCAACTCCAAAACCAGAAGTAAAACCAGAGCCAGCTCCAGCTCCAAAGCCTGAGAACAACGGCCATATTCATGTTGTGGTAGGTGACTTTGATACCCCTCATATGCGGGGCGCTCTGTTCTGCTATCATGAGTAATATCAATGGTTGGAGAACATTGACAGATAATATGTATCGTCCACGTGTATTGCAACAAGGCGAACCAACAGGTATTTGGGGCTCGCGTTGGAGGCGGTAAATACAGCTTCAATGCAACAGGTATCGACACAGATACTACATATACACGCATTCAAGGTGGTTACGATGCTAAAACTAGCGCTGGTTGGACTGTAGGTGGCCAAGTTTCTACCTTCGTGGCAACGATGATTACGTATTTAACGGTACTGGCAAGGAAAAAGCCTTTTGCGGTTGGTGCGTATGGTTTGAAAGATCTTGGTAAGAACCAATACATCCATGTCGAGTCTCAAGTAGGCCGTGCATCTAACAACTTCACAGTTCGCAATGAAATTGGTGAAAAGACTGTCTGGCGAGACTAAAGCTAATGCATACTCTATCGGTGCACGCTATGGTAAAACTGTGAAGCTTTCAAATGGTACATATATTGAACCACAAGCACAATTGAGCTACACTCACTTCGGTGGGGATATTTCAATGCTGGCAAAGATGCACGTAGATCAATCTAGTGTGAGCAAAGACAGCAGGTGGTCTTGGCCTTGAAATCGGTAAAAACTCGCTGCAGGTAATATCTATACTGCGTTGGTGTAAACCATGCCTTCTGGTACAGTAAAAAACTACTTACACAAGTGGTACTACTACTAAATACACATCCGAAGACATTAAAGGTACTTGGACAGATCTCGCATTTGGTGGCCGCTATGGCTTTAATGCAAACAACAGCATCTTCGCTGATATTAGTACAGGTCTATCTGGCGACTATAAAGCTGGTTGGTCTGTAAAATGCAGGATTTACTCATAAATTCTAATATAATAGTTACTATATAAATATATAGCACTCACTAATAAATGCCCCACGTATTGGATTTAACAATCTAATACGTGGGGTTTTTATAATATATTTCATATATCTCTATAAATAGATTCTTATTGATTCGTCTCATATGTTCGCCATATAATTATCTTAGGATAGTCAGACGAGGTTGGGCCCTCTTCGTAAAATGAAGGAGGGTTGTCTATGAGTGATTATGAGTTAATCATGATAATTCTAGAGGTAATGACGATTGTCATTGCCTTTGGTGCACTTGTGGCGCTTATTTGTCTTGAAAAGACAAATAGCCCTTCGTTACCAATAACTCGATAACTGAAAGGCCATTTCAACATGTTTTTAATCCTTTTGAGATGAGCCCGACGGTTCTACTCTGTTTGGCTATCTGTTTATATTATAGATATAATCATATATATCGTCAAATTACGATGAACAATACTATAGATTTCAATAAATTTGATTCTGTATAGGCAGTGACTAGTTCACTGCCTTTTTATGTTCTAGTTTTATAACTCAAATATTAATATATTAAAATAATTTTTAAATAAAAATTGAGAAATTCATTTACAACTCACAAGAAATAGTGTAATATTTTAAACATATTTTTAAAAAGTATTGAATGTGAGTTCTTAATAAAGTGAGTATATATCTATCTTTCATATAAATAAAGACTAATAAATCAACTTATAGATATATTCGTTTATGAAGGAACTTTCACAAATGTGAGTGTAATTGTATTAATAGTTGAGGTGTAAAAAGGATGAGAGGTAGAAATAAGGTTTTATTATCTGCTGTTATGATGACTTTATTGTCATCTACGATGGCCGTGCCAAGTACATGGGTCATAGCGGGTCTTAATTCTGATGGTCGCGTATTTGCCGTAGGCTCTGAAAGTAAATTTGAAAGTACAGGTAATACGACTGTAAATGGTGTTGTAGCGTCTAATGGTGGTCAAGTTGCGATTGGCCTTGGATACTCCTAATACAGACCAACGTTTGCCCTAACGCTATCGCCAGCCAGCTTTCATTACAGGCATGCTCGATAACAGTTCCATTCAAGTGGATGGCGGGGTTATGGATGTGACTACTGCGCCATGGGGAGTCTCCATATCCAGTAGCTTTTGCTTATAATAGTAAAATTAATCTCGGTATTGATGATGCGGGTATTGTAAAAAAACAAAGTGTTTAATATGCAAGGTAATGCTTGTATCTGATAAAAACAATGCCTCCGTATCAACAACAGCAACCATCTGTTATCAATATCGGTCTCGGCTGTGCACATAACAGCCCTAACCAATTTTCTGGTAAGGCTAGAATACCTTAGAGGATAAAGGTGGCGAGATCAACATGACCTTTGATGGAGGCATGTGGAGCCACGATAACATGGGTGGTTTAGAGGCTTTCATGATCGATGGTAAAGAAGCGCGTAGCAAAGATCAATACGCTTACAGGTACTGTACACGTGAAGGTTTCAGCCGTATTTCCCAAGATTCTCGCAGTGATATTCATGTGAATAAATTGGATGGTCATATCAACGTTATTTATGACATGACTAGCTAAGACTGGCTTGAATTTCAGTAAAACCAGGTTCCCAAAAACTGGTCTTGATGCAAACTGACATCGAGGGTGGTAACTTTATTGTGAAATCTGTCAGTATTGGTCTCAGGTGTGCATGGCTATGTGACAGGTGATCATCTTGATACTTCTTCTGAAAGCAATGTAAACAAGATTTTAGATAACTTGGCACATAAATTCTATTATGAAAACTATGTAAAAGGTGAAAGAAATCTTTCTGGTACAGTATCTATCGCGTCTAAAGGCATCGTGTCTAGCTTCCAAAAAGCATTGACTACAGACCAAAAAGAAGGGGATATTACTTGAAAGACGGCAATGGTCAAGGGTCCTATGTGGCGCCAGAACCAAAAACCCACACCAACCCAGATCCAAAACCCTGTTACACCGGTAACTCCAGATCCCTAAACCAGTTACACCGGTAACTCCAGATCCCTAAAACCAGTTACTCCTGTAACACCAGATCCTAAACCAGTTACACCAGTAACTCCAGATCCAAAACCAGTTACACCGGTAACTCCAGATCCTAAGCCAGTTACCCAGTAACTCCAGATCCAAAACCAGTTACACCAGTAACACCAGCTCCTAAAACCGGTTACACCAGTAAACCCTAATCCTGTTATTCGTGGTGCTTATGATACACCCTCATATGCGTGGCGCTCGTTCTGCTATCATGAGTAATATCAATGGTTGGAGAACATTGACAGATAATATGTATCGTCCACGTGTATTGCAACAAGGTGAACCCTACAGGTATTTTGGGCTCGCGTTGGAGGTGTTAAATACAGCTTCAATACAACAGGTATCGACACAGATACAACGTATACACGTATCCAAGGTGGTTACGATGCTAAAACCAGCGCCGGTTGGACTGTAGGTGCAAGTTTCTACCTTCGTGGCAACGATGATTATGTATTCAACGGTACTGGCAAAGAAAAAAGCCTTTCGCTGTTGGTGCGTATGGTTTGAAAGATTTTTGGTAACAACCAATACATCCACATCGAGTCTCAGGTAGGCCGTGCTTCTAACGACTTCACTGTTCGTAATGAAATTGGTGAAAGACTGTCTGGTGAAACTAAAGCGAATGCATACTCTATCGGTGCACGCTACGGTAAAACTGTGAAGCTTTTAAATGGTACATACATTGAACCACAAGCACAATTGAGCTATACTCACTTCGGTGGCGACAGCTTCAATGCAGGCAGCATGCATGTAGATCAATCTGGTGTGAGCAGCACCGCAGGTGGTCTTGGCCTTGAAATCGGTAAAAACTTCGGTGCAGGTAATATCTATACTCGTGTAGGTGTAAACCATGCCTTCTCTGGCACAGTAAAAACTACTTACACAAGTGGTACTACTACTAAATACACATCCGAAGACATTAAAGGTACTTGGACAGATCTAGCATTCGGTGGCCGCTATGGCTTCAATGCAAATAACAGCATCTTCGGTGATATTAGCACAGGTCTATCTGGCAATTATAAAGCTGGTTGGTCTGTGAATGCAGGATTTACACATAAATTCTAAGGAAGATTTAATAAATACTACTTTGTAAAATAGCCCAAATATATCAAGCCTCCCTAATAGTAGAGTCATAACTGTATTATTAGGAGGCTTTTATAGTATTTGTCATAGAGTTAAGCACATAGCATCTCTTCATTTTTCTTCTACATTTAAGGCAAAATTATATAGACGAAATACGATGTATCGTGTATACTAATGAAACGGTAAGCTACGGAATCATTATTGATAGATGCTTACTGACTGTATTAATAAATTTACCATGCTTAGTATGGGGATCTCTATGGGGATAACAGTTTCTAAAGAGATAATATCTAGTACATGATAAATGAAGTAGCTCTGGGGAGGGCACTTCGAGAGAGGAGAACTATGAAATTAACAAAATTATTACCAATTATGGCAATTGCCGGTGTATGTTTCGCTGGTCAAGCTAATGCGACTCAAGATCAATTGATGATGCCTGAACAAGCATCTGCACCTATGACTGTGAACGAACAAGAGGTTTCTCTTGCAGTTCCTAGCGAAGAAGTAAAAGCAGTTGTTGCTGAATTCGCAGCATTCCAACTTAATCAACCAAATACTGGCCGTGTATCTGGTCAAGAACGTCTTGCTAACAATGCGTTGTACTACATGAACGTTCGTCGTAGCTGGTACATCACAAGCCATCGCTATAAAAAAGATAGCTATGCTCGCGTAGCATTAGATCGTATGTATTTGGATTACAAAGACTTCTTTAAGAATCCTGCAGTATCCCAATTGAGCCAAGCTGAATATGAAAGCCAAATTTTAGCTATTCTTGAAAAAGAATACTGAAAACATGAACAACAACGAATTACGTTTCTACATGAACGAAATGGTAATCTACAGCTTGAAACAAGCTATGCGTGCTAAACATGCTAAACACGTTCGTTAAGCAGTAGATATAACAAAATATACATAGGAAAGAGGTAACGATAATGGTCGTTACCTCTTTTTGTTTGAGCTTAATACGTTTCGTATTGTAATAATAAATATAATCTCTTAATTTGTTGATAAAATCTTCATAGGAAGTAAATTTCTAACTATAACAATTTGACTTTAGTAAAACCAAAGAAGTTTTTCCATAACGCTATTATCCAAACAGTTTCTTTTCGAGACATACTTTGGATGATAGCGTGATTTTTTTAATGTTTTTGATAACTGCTATGCTGATACTGCCATCCTTGATCTGAATGCAAGATGCAACCTATGCACTGGCAACGAGGATCTAACGAAAAACAGTAATACTTATTGCACTCAAGTAGTAAACTGGAAATAGTAAATTTAAACTCTAGATTTTTATCTAAAATCATAAACAAACCTTTAGTTAGTTGTAAATTATTTATAAAAACAACATGTAAAAATCATATAAATTATAGAAAAATGGGCATTATGACGGAGTAACCAGCTATTATGAGGTAGAAACGGCTCATATTTTCAGCTGTATTTTATAAAATTTCCAAAACATGAATATAAAAGTGAATTTTTATTTACTACATAGAATAAATTTGATATGATTAGGACATTCAATGATTATGAAGAAATGGTGAAGTTCCAGTAAAGTCATTGAGAGTAAGAACTTTTTATGTGTATTGTAAGCTAGAGGTTAAATTATGAATCGGATTTACAATGTTATTTGGAGTAAAACCAAAAAGTGTTATGTAGTTGTTTCGGAAATCGTAAAAAGCAGTGGAGGTAAGGTTAAATCCTTACATACTGGTAAAACATATACCCATATGAGTACAGTTATGGCTGTAGCCGCATTGTTGGCAGGTGTGAATGTTACATCTGTAAATGCAGCTGACTATCATGATTGATGGCGTGAATGCTGGCTATGCAACAGCTCAAAATGGTGGTAATAAATGGAGTTATTTATACAATTATAATAACCCTGGTAATATGAGTGCCTTAGATGGCACTGCTACTACTGGATATTATTCTGGTAGTGCACTAAATGGTATTTCCATTGGTCACAATACGAAGATTCAAGAGGCTAGTGATCCTACGTATTATTCTGGTGTAGCTATTGGCGATTATGCACAAGCTACAGGTGGTTTATCTTTTTCCCTTGGTAATTATGCACAGTCCACAAAACCATCTGCTATGGCTATTGGCACGGCTTCCTTTATCTAGTGGCTTTAACTCTAGCGATGATGCGCCAATCAGCGCCGACAGGTACTTCTTACAGCTATTGGTACAACTTCTTGGGCGAGTGGTACTGGTAGTTTTGCTTTGGGTTATTCTGCGCAATCGAAGGGGATCAATCCATTGCCATCGGTGCACCTGAGCCTATCACAGTACAGGTAGTGGTAATGAACCCAGTGCAGCTCTATAATGGTACTACTAATACTGTAACAGAAGGTGCACGTTCTCTTGCATTCGGCACAAAAAGCGCGTACTACAGCAATAGCCTAGCAGATTCCATGGCATTTGGTTCTAATGCTAAAACTAAAAGCAGACTAATGCAGTAGCAATGGGTAATTTCTTCTCGTGCTACTGGTACAGATTCTTTCGCATTTGGTAACACTGCATCTGCAAGAGGTACTAAATGCTATCGCTATGGGTAGATCAGCACAAGCTAAAGAGTTAAATACTATCGCTTGAGGTGGTCAAGCAAAGGCATTAGAAGCGAATGCTCTTGCCATCGGTGGTACAGCGGAAGCTAGCAAAGCCGGTACTATGGCTATTGGTACGGGTCATGAAAGGCAAGTAGTAACAATGCTACAGCCATCGGTAATGGTGCAGAGGTTACAGGTGAAAAACCCATGGCATTAGGTGCGGGTGCGAAGATTTCTTCTAATAACCCATCGCCCTTGCGCAGGTACTGAATTCAATGGTCCATTGGTGAAACACGTATGCGCCTTTTCACCAACGAAATGAACCCCTGCAGAGTCGGCGTAGTAGCAGTAGGTAATAGTGGCACACCACGTCGTATTGTTAACGTAGCAGGTGGTCAAAACGATAATGACGCTGCAACGATTAAACAATTACGTTATGTAAATAACAACTTGGCTATGACCATTGCAGGCCCTACATATACTGGTTATGAAGCAAATGGCTCTACCTACAAAGCACCAGATTTCAGTATTAAAAATAGCACATATCATACAGTAAAAGAAGCGGTAGAAGCGACGCAAACTAACTTCTTCAGCGCTAAAGGCACATCTGCTGATGCAAACTATGATAATAAAGGTGCTACAGGCACAAATGCGACAGTCGCGAGGCGTACGTGCCTCTGCAAAGAGGTAACTTTGGTACGGCACTTGGTGCGGATGCAACTGCGACAAGTGATAAATCCACCGCCTTAGGTTATAAAGCGAAGGTAACTGAAGATGACGGCGTTGCGTTAGGGTTCTTATTCCGTAGCGAATACGGCTACTGGCGTAGCTGGTTACGATGTAGTGCGCTGGATAACCGTGCGAATAGATACACAGATTTAACTGGCTCTGTAGCAACATCTACTTTGGGTGCAGTATCTGTTGGTCAAAGCACTAGCGTTGGTACAGAAACACGCCAAATTACAAACCTTGCGCCTGGTACAAAGGACACAGATGCAGTTAACGTAGCTCAATTGCGCAATGTAAAACCTTAAAAATTGCAGGCAATACGAATGACAATAACGGCAAAATGATGTATTGTTAGATAAACAAACATTGACTGTAAAAAGGCGATGGCACTTTGTAACGACTAAAGCTAATAACCAAACTATTGATGTAACGTTAACAAATGATACAAAGAATAAAATTGACAATGCACTAATAAAGATCTTTCTAACATTAATAACGATGGTAAAACTGTTATCCGTGAAGAGGCTCAAAAGGCCGTAAAAGTAATTGCTGGTCAAAAATACAACGGTTACAGAAGGTACAGATGGCACATATAAAACATATGCAGTCAATGTAGCATCAGCGGGAGATTACCGATTAGTAGAAAACAGTGCAGTGCTGATAAAGCGTACACTGTAACTGGCAATAAAGTTGACTTAACAGTGCAAGATGGTAGTACTCAAGCGAATACGAAGACTGTAACTATTAAAGACATCGCGTCTAAAAACGGAATTGGATTCTACAAAATCTGAGTTAACTACAAAAATTAACGATACAAAAACTGAGCTCATCAACAAAGGTTTTGAAGTTTAACGCAGACAACAATGATGTTAAGACAAAATAAACTTGGCTCTACCGTAACTGTATCTGGCGATGCGAATATCACTACAAAAATCACTCAAACTGGGATGATTCCACGATTGCTGTTACTTTGAATAAAGATCTTAATGTAAAATACAGTGACGGCTACCAATACTGTGAAAGCTGGCACTGCTACTATGGGTAACCAAAGTGCAACAGATAACAAAGGGTGCAAACACAAACTGGCAACTTTGTAACTGGTTTAGATAACACAGCATGGAACATGGCTAATCCTGTATTTGTATCTGGTCGCCGCTACAGAAGATCAATTAAAAACTGTTAGTGATGCGGTGAGAGCGACGAATGCCGGTTCTAGTGACTATCGCTTGATTGAAAACGATACAGCTACTGACAGCGTATACTATAACTAGCAATAAAGTAGACTTGAAAGTAAAGATGATAAATCTGGTACTACAAATACTGTAACTATCAAAGATATTGCATCCAAAACTGAACTTGATAAATTAGATGACCGTGCCGTTAAGTATGATTCTGGATCCTGCTACAAACGCAGAGAGATAAATCTAAAGTGACTTACGAAGGCCCTACGTATAACAGCACTAATAAAACTGGTGGCACTCATGTAACCAACGTAGCATATGCAACTGGCAACGACGGTAGCGAAGCGGTTAACGTAGACTACTTAACTGACAAAAATTAAAGACAGCTCCTGATGCGTTGATTAACAAAGGTTTGAAATTTGATGCTAACGTGGGTGGTGTTCAAACTAACAAACTTGGTTCTACTGTGACAGTTCAAGGCGAAGGCACAGAAGCTGATGGTAACTACAGCGGTAAAAACATTAAAAACATTCTATCACACAAAAATACTACAACTGGTAACACTAACAATCGACGTTAAGATGAACAAAAATCTTGAAGTTGAAACTGTAACGGCTACTGGTGCAAAATGGTAAAGATGGCAAAATTGGCATTAACGGTAAAGATGGTAACAACGAACCTTTCCATTACACGTGACGGCAAACCAGGTGTAGATGGTGCATTGGCACAACTACAACTCGTATCGTATACGAAAACTCAGATGAGTACTACTGAGGAAGTAGCAACATTGAACGATGGCCTTAAATTCAAAGGCGATATGGGTGCCACATCCAATGTGAAGCTGAACAAACAAGTTGATGTAACCGGTGGCGTTACAAACGCGACTGATCTTGCAACAGGTAACAATATCGGCGTTACATCTGCAGTAGTTGATGCACAGCAGTGCAAAAACTTCAATTGCAACTCGCCAAAGACATTACAGGCCTCAAGTCTGTAACGGCTACAGACACAGTGAAAGCTGGCACAGCTACAGTGGGTAACCAAACCGCTACAGATAACAAAGGTGGCACTCAAACTGGTAACTTTGTAACAGGGTCTAGATAATACAAATTGGAACATGGCTGATCCTGCTTCGTATCTGGCCGTGCCGCTACAGAAGATCAATTGAAAACTGTTAGTGATGCGGTGAGCAGCCGAGCGCAAGTGCATCTGATTATCGCTTGGTTGAAAATGATGCAAGCTTACCGACAAAGCGTACACTGTAACTGGCAATAAAGTAGACTTGAACGTTAAAGATGATAAATCTAGTACTACTAAAATAGTAACTATCAAAGATATTGCGTCCAAAACTGAACTGATAAATTAGATGACCGTGCCGTTAAGTATGATTTGAACCCCTGCTACAAACACAGCAGATAAATCTAAAGTGACTTATGAAGGTCCTACGTACAACAGCACTAATAAAACTGGTGGTACTCACGTAACTAATGTAGCGTACGCAACTGGTAACGACGGTAGCGAAGCAGTTAACGTAGACTACTTAACTGATAAAATCAAAGACAGCTCCGATGCGTTAATCAACAAAGGTTTGAAAATTCGATGCTAACGTAGGGTGGTGTTCAAACTAATAAATTAGGCTCCACTATCACTGTTCAAGGTGAAGGTACAGAAGCTGATGCTAACTATAGTGGCGAAAACATTAAAACTTTCATCAAGCAAGATACTACAACTGGCAACACAACAATCGATGTTAAATTGAACAAAAATCTCGTAGCTGACTCCATTAAGGTTAATAAAGACGGTAAAGATGGTAAGGATGGCGTATCCATTACAGGCCCTACAGGAGTAGCTGGTCAAGACGGCAATAATGGTAAAGTAGGCATTACAGGTGCCGATGGTAAAGACGCAGTTTCCATCTCCGGTAAAGACGGCGTAGGCCATATCGGTTTAACTGGCCCTGCTGGTACAAATGGCAAGGATGGTTCCAATGGTATCGACATGTCCGTGAAAAATGGTTACGATGATGCCGCTAAAGGTGTGAAAGGTGAAAAAGGTGTAGACGGTGCAGATGGTATTACACGTATTGTGTACACCGATAACACTAGTGAACTACCAAGTAGCTACAATGGACGACGGCATGCTCTACGGTGGTGATACTGGCACTGTAATCAAGAAAAACTTAACAACCAAGTCAATGTTAAGGGCGGTATTACAGATCCAGCTAAATTCACTGTAGATGATAATATTGGCGTAGTATCTGATGGTACTGATACGTTGAAAAGTTCGTTTTAGCAAAAGACCTTAAAGGTCTTAACTCTGTAACAGCAACTGAAACTGTAAAAAGCAGGTGATGTTGTAATGGGTAAACAATCTGATGGTACTCCTGCAAATAATACTGGCAACTATGTAACAGGCCCCTAGATAATAAAGATTGGGACGTAACAAACCAACTGCTGTTAGTGGTCCGTCTGCTACAGAAGATCAGCTGAAAAAGGTTACAGAGGCTATCAACAATCAAAGCGCTAATGTTACAGATTACCGTTTGATTAAAAACCAAGCACTGGTTCTAATGGTGATTACACGGTAGACAACAACGGCGATGTAGCGTTGACTGTACAAGATAAAAACCATACAGACCAAAACTGAAACAGTAACAATCAAGGACGTAGCTTAAATCTAACCTAGATAAATTAGATGATCGTGCCGTTAAGTATGACTTGGACCTGCTACAAACGCGAGAGATAAATCTAAAGTGACTTACGAAGGTCCCACATATAACAGTACTAATAAAACTGGTGGTACTCACGTAACTAATCGTTGCATATGCAACTGGCAACGACGGTAGCGAAGCAGTTAATGTAGACTACTTAACTGATAAAAATCAAAGACAGCTCCGACGCGTTGATCAACAAAGGTTTGAAATTTGATGCTAACGTAGGTGGTGTTCAAACTAACAAATTAGGCTCCACAATCACTGTTCAAGGTGAAGGTACAGAAGCTGATGCTAACTATAGTGGCGAAAACATTAAGACTTTCATCAACCAAGATACTACAACTGGCAACACTACAATCGATGTTAAATTGAATAAAAATCTCGTAGCAGATTCCATCAAAATCAATAAAAACGGCAAAGACGGTAAGTGATGGTGTATCTATTACAGGTCCTACTGGCGTAGCTGGTCAAGATGGTAATAATGGTAAAAGTAGGCATCACAGGTGCTGACGGCAAAGACGCAGTTTCCATCTCTGGTAAAGACGGTGTAGGTCATATCGGTTTAACAGGTCCTGCTGGTACAAATGGCAAGGACGGCTCTAACGGTATCGACATCACCGTTAAAAATGGTTACGATGATGCTCGCTAAAAGGTGTGAAAGGTGAAAAAGGTGTAGACGGTGTAGATGGTATTACACGTATTGTGTACACTGATAAGACTGGGGAACACCAAGTAGCCACAATGGACGACGGCATGTTGTACTGGTGGTGATACTGGCACTGTAATTAAGAAAAACTTAACAACCAAGTCAATGTTAAGGGTGGTATTACAGATGCGAGGAAACTGTCCAATGAAGATAACATTGGGGTAGTAGCTGATGGTACTGATACATTGATGTCTGTCTTGCAAAAAGACCTTAAGGCCTAAATTCTGCTACTTTCAATAATGGTACAAAATGGCAACACTGTTGTAAAACGGTGGTGGCATGACTATTAACGATCGCAAAGAGGTAACCCGTTGACATCCTCACGAAAGATGGCGTTACAATTAGCAGATGGTCCATCTATGACTAAAGACGGTATCGACGCTGGTGATAAGAAAATCACTAACGTAGCTGACGGCATAATCGGTGCAGGCAGTAAAGATGCTGTTAACGGCGGTCAATTACATACAGCGGTAGAAGAAATCAAGACTAAGGGCTTCGGTTTAACTGCTGAAGATGGCGCTTCTGTTAAGAAACCCTTGGTGATACTGCTAACTGTGAAAGGTGACGGTACGAACATTACTACATCTGTAGATAATGGTGCTGTAAAAGTAGCATTAGCTAGAGATCTTAATGATACTGTTACAGCAAACACAGTAACAACAGGCGATACTAAGATGGATACAAATGGCGTAACTATCAAAGACGGCGCTAACGAAGCGACTAAGTTGACTAAAGATGGCTTTGCAAATCAACGATGGTGGTAACAAAGCTGTTACAATCAATAAAGATGGTTTGACTATCGAAAATGGCCCTAGGTAACTAAAGACGGCATTGATGCTGGTGATAAGAAAATCACTAACGTAGCTGATGGTATAATTGGGGCAGGCGAGAAAAGATGCTGTAAATGGCGGTCAATTGCATACAGCAATGGAAGACATTAAACACAAGGCTTCGGTCTTAAAGCAGAGGATGGTCAATCCGTGAAGAAACCTCTTGGTGAAGTTATCGACCTCAAAGGCGATGGCAACATCAAGACTACTGTAGATGGCACAGCTATCAAGATGTCCTTGAACGATACAATTACACTTGGTACAGATCCAGCCAAACAAATCACTGTTGATGGATCTACTGGTACGATTACTGCAGGTAATGGCGCTAACCAAGTTACAATTGACGGTAGCAGACAGGCTCTGTCACAGCAGGTAATACTGCAGCTGGAGATGTAATCATGGGTAATCAAAACTCCGGTGGCCAAAATGGTAACTTTGTGACTGGGTTGGACAATAAAACATGGAACCCTAATAACCCTGCAGAAGGCAGCAGGTCGTGCAGCTGACAGAAGACCAATTGAAAGCTGTTAACGATGACTTTAACGAAAAAGCTAAAAATGGTCGTGTATTCCAAGGTGACCAAGCTGGTAACGATGGTAAAGTTGTTCGCGGTTTAGGCGATACAATGAACCTTAAAGGTGGTGCTGATGTAAATCAAGCTTGACCGATAACAACATCGCTGTTGTGAAAAATGCAGGTGGTGACGGATACGATATCAGTTGGCTAAGGACCTCAACCTTAAAGACGGTTCTACTACGTATACAAAAACTGTACCAGGAACTAATACAACTATTCCTTCACAGTAGATACGAAAGTAGATGGTGGTGGTATCACAGATTACTCCATCCATCAACGGTCAACCTGTACCAGGTCACACTGTAAAGCCTTACAGAAAATGGCTTAAACAATGGTAATAATACGATTACTAATGTGGCGCCAGGCATTAATGGCACTGATGCGGTTAACGTTAACCAATTACGTAATGCTATGAGCAGTGTAGACGGCAAAATTGCTGATGTTGGCGCAGCTAGCGCAGCGATGGCAGGTCTTAAACCATTGCAATATGATCCATTAGAACCTACACAAGTTTTGGCGGCTGTTGGTAACTACAAAGGTAGCACTCTGTCGCTATTGGTTTAGCTCACTATACGAAAATGAATCTACATTGCTTCATATGGGGGTATCTCTAGGTGCTCATGATAACATGGTAAATGCTGGTATTTCCTACAAATTCGGTACATCCGATGCTAAGAAAGCAATCCCAGCACGTTACAAAGGTGGTCCAATTAGCTCTGCTTATGTAATGCAAGATGAAGTAACTGCGTTGAAAGCAGAAAACTTGCGCATGAAAACAACGCGATGAAGAGTTGTCCGCTAAGTACGAACAAGTACAACCGCGATAATGAAGAGATGAAAGCTCAAATCGCAATGCTCATGAAACAAGTGGGGCTTACTAAATAGTACCTATTAAGAGATTCGAGTGTATAATGACAATGAACCGCCTGGGAGAGCGGCTTTCAGAGAGAGAACTATGAAATTAACAAAATTATTACCTATTATGGCGATTGCCGGTGTATGTTTCGCTGGTCGAAGCTAATGCGATGACAGATCCTTTGATGATGCTCGAATGAACTGTCAGCTCTTTGACTGCAGAACAACAAGAAATCTCTCTTGCTGTTCCTAGTGAAGAAGCGAAGGCCGTTGTTTCTGAATTCGCAAAGATTCCAATTGGGTATGCGCGATGCGTTGATTAAAGACGACAATCGTGTTATGTCTGGTCAACAACGCTATACTAATAATGTATTGTATTACATGCAGACGTTCGTCGTAGCTGGTACATCACAAGCCATCGCTATAAAAAGATAGCTATGCTCGCGTAGCATTAGATCGCTTGTACTTAGATTACAAAGAATTCTTTACAAACCATACAACTGTATCTGGTATGGACCAAGCTGAATATGAACGCCAATCTTGGCGATTCTTGAAAAGAATACAGCTAACATGTCTAATGAGTGAGTTGCGTTTCTACATGAACGAAATGGTAATCACAGCTTGAAAGAAGCTATGCGTGACAACAATAATCGCGTCAACGCATTCGCTAATCAGTTGACATAATTGTAAAAAGCATATAGAAGAGGTAACGGCACTAGCTGGTGCCTCTTTATGTATAGGTTGTATAAAAATCACATAATAGTAGTGTTTTTAGGTCTCATACTATACCCATGACCGTATAGCACTTTATATATAGACAACCCTCACGTACTATACATAAATTTATACACAGGTATCCAAGTATATGCAATTACTCCTAGATGCAAAGCAATTACAATCCTTTTGAATACCTTATTTTCTCTCTCAATTAGCTATATGGTCGTTGTTAGACAAATAGCCCTCGTAGGTTTTCCTACGGGGGCTTGTTTGTTAAAGAGGTTTAGTAATTTTATAAAGATTATATTAAGGATTGTTTTATTATAAGGATTATTCTGTAAGTGTTTAAAATATATATAAGTTACAGCCTAGCTAAATAGTATATGGGATGGTCATCTAGCCAGCTAACTAACTAATTAACTAGTACTATTTGTCTAATTTAGACATGAGCTGACGTACTGTTTCTTGAAGTTCTTTATTTTGTGTTTCAACGCTTGTACGCGAGCTTCAAGATTTTTGTGGGTGGCTCGTCATGTTAGACTTACCAGGTTTATAGGTAATACCTACATTAGCCATGAGGGTGGCTATTGAGTGTTACACCTGTAGTTAATAATAGATTGTCTCGATGGTAGTAACCAACACCGAGGGCAAGGGCATTGGCATTTTCTATAATGGCCATAGCCTGCCATATATTGAATGCGGTTATCTCGATCGTAGCCCTATAGGGATGTAAAAGCGATTAGTGCAAAATGACAGGCGAGCATCGCCCTTATTGATTCTGACCCGACGCGATTAATGTTTTGCTCTACGCGATTGATTGAGTCGTGTAGCTGTGCATTTGTACTTTGGACCAAGAGAATCGATCATTTGATGCACACCGTATAGTTGGGAACCGTTGATAGCATCTGTAGAGGTAGCGCTTACGCGACCTCGCCGCTACATTAGTTATAGTCCGTTCTTTATCTTTAGCGCCTACAGATACGGTAGAAACCGGTGTAGTACCCGCATAGTTTACAGTAGTACCATTCTTAAAGGTATAGCTTGATGTGCCTACCACATCGCCATCCGTCGAATCGTTGTCGAGGATTACAGCATTTCTAATGCTGTAGTTACATTATTGCCCATGACGAAGGTGTTGTTCCCAGAGATGTGGTTATAGTTACCAATGCTATAGGAACCACTTGCATCGATAGCATTTTTCCCATATTGACCTTTGACCGAATACGCCAGATTCAGTGGCTTTTATCAGATAAGGTGTTATAGGAACCGATAGCGAGGCCCTTCTTGGCATTTACATTCGTATAATGACCGATGCCGAGCGTAAAATCGGCTTTCACAGAGGAACCAGAACCAATGAGGACGGAATTGTTAGCACGTGCTATTCGCCCCTTGGTACGACCGAGCCATACGTTTTTAGTACCTTTCGGATTTCTCGCCCGATTGGGTACCCATGATGATGGACATGGTCGCTTTCGCATTGTTGGCAGTGAGGGAACCAGCGATTACGTTGTTGTCGCCCGTGCTGTTAAGGAAGGTTTTTGCCGCCCAATGTAATGTTGGCGCCTCTTGGAACCATTACTGGATAGGGTGCCGATGGCGATGTTATTACCATTCGAGCTAGGGACTGTTGATCACTTGATGGGTGCTGTTCGTCGCTCCCGCCGCGTGACCTAAGGTAATGTTGCCATCATTGGTGAAAGTCGTTCCTTCCGCGCCTATATTGTGTCCCGTTTGGACGATGTTGATCGGCGCCGCAGAAGCGACTCCTACAGATAGTGCAGATAGCACGATACCAGTTAATACAAAATGTTTCTTACTCATCGCAATACACTCCTTTGCATATTATGACTTCACAAAACTTTCATAAAAACTTACAAATTTATAATAATACATGAAAATCATGTTGTAAAATGAATATTTTGTATATTATGGGTTAAAAATACACCATAAATGCATATTTTTAGAGAATGTTTATGCAATAGTATAAAAGCGTTTAACTCGAAAACGGAAAAAGATTAATCTATATAGAAAAATTTCTTTCTAGTATTACTCGTTTAGTAGCCCTATTCCTTGACAGTCGTATCCATTATTCGTTACACTTATATATATTTCATTTGTTGTTCTGTGAATTTATGTGTAGAGAGTAATAAAACGTCGTCAGAGAGTCATGAAACGTATTGTATGTGTTGCCTTGAGTGCCCTTTTATGTTGTGTGGGCTCCGCAGAGGCAGAAAAACAACAATTGTATAAGGGGGCAGATCAATCTGTCCAAAAGGAGCATACTCTTGCAGTGGTGACGCATCCTCGTGAAGAGCAGGTCAGCCGCTTCTGAGGACTCTCATATCACTCCTGCGTCTACGCCAGATCATGTGATCGGTGAAGGTGGCCCTCGTGATGGATCGCCAAGAGGCCAAGACGGTACAGTACAGCGACGTCGATGCAGTAAACCGGGCTATCAATGCGGTGGCTATGTCCAATGTATCCAATGCGATGTATGGCGCCAAAGGTAAACCGTGGATGCGACGCACTACGCTGAGCTTCCAGTTCCAAGAGGGGTGGAAACCATTGTACTCTGTTGAGACCGTTCAGCCCCTAGGCCATTACGATGATAAGTCGCGCCAGCGTATGGTTTACGCAGCAGCGTATTTCTCGGGCCTCTGATATTGGGACAACCCTCAACGTAGGTGTGGGGGTACCGACGTATCTCAAAGCGATGATCGTCGACTCTATGGTGCTCATCTCTTCTATGACCATCGCTTCTTGCGTCATCATGATCGCCTCAGCGGGGGCCTTGAATATAGTCTGGTGAAAGCGAGTTCCGCTTCAACTGGTACGGTTCTGCTTCCGATGAGCGTGTCCTCGATGCGAACCTTCATACCTTGGAGCGTGTAGCAAACGGTTATACCCTCGAATATGGGAAGACTTTCAAAAATGCTCGTTGGGGAGAGTCTACGTAGAAGGGTACCATTGGAATCAAGAACGTCAGGCCGATAAGAATGGTTTGCGCTGTTGGTTCCGAGTTGCACTCACACCGCGTGTGTCTGTCGATATGGGCTATAACTAAGCCTGAGCATAACTCGGGTGGGGCCTATGGCAAGATTACATTCCGCTTAGCCGGATCTCCTGTAGCTTGGTATGGTGGCAAGCACAGAGTTGAAGGCGCTATGAGTGTTCGTTCCAAAATGTTAAGCCTTGTAAGACGTCATAATACGATCTGCTGAGTAATAATTTTTAATAATACACTCATAAAGTGAATAGAATTGCGATTCATTCGACTCATTATGTATTTGATGAAAATTTAATGAAAAATTATCTATTATCTAAGCTTAATAAATGATATACTTGTGATAAGGAAGAGTTAGGATTAAGTTTAACTGTTCTTTATAGATAATGGCTCTGGCAAGCCATTATCTTAATGTAGGGAAACATTACTGTTTTAGTGCCGTGATCGCCCGTTCATTATTAGTTACCTCTGTTACTTCAATACCTATTGCGGTGTATTTACTTAAAAAATCTCTCTCAACAACAAACTGAATCATGCAGCAATCGTAAGAGGTTCGCTTTTCCTTCTTATTGAAAGTGGGTAGTTAATCTGTATGGATTAACTACCCACTTTTTGGTGTATCTACTTATATAACCTTATTATATATACATATATGACCTATAGAACATATAACTACATAGACTATTACTGGTTTTTATAGATCATGTACATTTATGAGTAATACGAAAAATAATTTCTGTTTTTAAGTACATTTAATGGATATATAAAAACTGTTTACAAAATGGATATTCATGCTACAATGTTCATATAAGACTCATGAAAATATTGTGAATTATTTGCATATTATTTGTAAGAGAGATCGTAATTAAAGTACATGGAGGATACTCATTATGAACAAACGGAGACGTTTATTAACTTTGTTAATTAACGGTGTGTTGTTATCCAGTTTGTGAGTTGTTGCAAGTGCGGTAGACCACACGACTGGCAATGGTAATGGCGTAGCATACGGCACTGGCGACGAGTGCACCTAAAGCGGAAAAACGTGGCTGTTTGCAAAGACGTCGCTATTCAATATTCTAATGGTGCTAGTGCTCGCTACAGGCGACATTGCTGTAGGTAGCATGCTGTAATCAATAACTATGCTAGCCAAGGTGGTAGTGTAGCTATCGGTAAAAATGCAAAAATTGAAAAATATGGCAGGTGGCGTAGAGGTCGCCTTTGCGTTGGGTCAAAACTACTTATAGCGGTAGTTTATTCTCTAGTGCTCGAATTCCTGCGGATCCAACTAAGGTAGTAGGTAGTCGTAGCTATTGGTGACAATACCTTTGCTCGTACTGGTAGCACTATGATTGGTTCCCATAACTATAAAGGAGACCTTGGTGACACAACCGTAGACTCTGCTTCTACTCGTACAGATGCATTGAATGCATATGCTACTACAGTGGGCGCTAACAGCTTCACAAACGGTGCCTTTGCTACAAACACTGGTACGTACAATATTATTTCCAGTGAATATAATGGTGGTCGTTTTTCCAATCCTGTTAAAAAATTTAGCATCCACCGTGAACGGTGCTTTCCAATAGTAATGAATCCCAAAACGGCTAGCGACTTTACTCTGGTATCGGTAACAGTATCGTGAGGTACAGCGAATAGAACGTTTAACTCCAACGGTTCCATCGTGATGGGTGCAGGTAACGAAATTACAAACTCTGTTACAACGATTCCGTTAATGCAACTGATGCAGGTAGTTCTGCTAAGAATTGCGGAAGACATTGCGTACTGCTGTTAAAAACTCTAAGGCGGTGGCTCCACAATGGCCCTCGGTGGCGCTAACAAGGCTGATTACACGTTACGCACATCTAAGGATCGGTATTAACAATACCGTGACAGGTGTCAAGGTGGTGAAAGCAAGAGACAACCTGCTATGGGCGTAGGTAATACGGCTACTAAAGTTCAGCATATGACAACTATTGGCTCTAAAAATACTGTGTCTGATGCAACTAATACAATTATCGTAGGCGATAACCGTGACTGTAACAGGTGCTAACAATACTGTTACAATTGGTTCTAGCGATGCTGGTACTACAACAACTGCAGAACGAAGCAGTAGCTATCGGCCACAACACAGAGGTAACTGCTGAAGGTGGCGTAGCTCTTGGCAGTAAATCTAAGGCAACTGTAGCGATGGTGCAACTGGTTACGATATCAGTACCAAAGCAGATCTACTGATACTAGTTCCACATGGAAAGCGACAGCATCTGCTGTATCCGTTGGCGATGTAGCTAATGATGTAACACGTCAAATCACATCTGTTGCAGCCTGGTACAAACGATACTGATGCAGTAAACGTAGCACAACTTAAAAAGGTAGAAACTAAAATCTCTACTGTTGAGGCAGATGCTAAAAAGCATACTACTGTTGTAGCAGGGGATAATACAACTGTAACACAAGGTACAAATCGCACTGGCGGTGCTGAATACAAAGTAGCTGTAAATAAAGACTTAGTAGAGATGAACTCTGTTAACTTTGGTAAAAAGCAACTGACGATGTTCGTGCTCGTATCGATAAAGACAGCGCTCGTTTCTTCAACGGTAGCGAAAAACATCGGTATCACACTCCCAAAGGCATTCAAACCGAAAATACAGATACCTTAGAACAAGCGAACTTCACTAAATACGGTATGTACGCAAGTGAAGGACAAAACAGTTTACTACACTACAAACGGTATCAGTATGGTGATCAAATCATCAAGAATGTGAAAGCTGGCGTAGCAGATACTGGATGCGGTTAACGTTTCCCAACTTAAAAAGGGTGAAAGACGAAAATCACCGTCGCTACAGGTACTACAACAGTAACAGCAGGTGACCACATTACGGTAACACCAACAATCAATGGTAATAGCTGTGATTACAAAAGTATCTTTGTCTAAAGATATCACGGACCAAATCAATAACAACACTACGAATATCGACAAAAATAAGACATGAGATCAACAAAAACCGCGACGACATCAACAAAAATCGCAACGATATCAACAAAAACAAAGATGACATCAAGAACAATCGCAATGACATCAATAAAAACCGTGATGATATCAATAAAAATAGAAGCGATATCAACAAAAATGCAGGTAATATTGCAAACAATACTACAAACATCGCTAAGAATACAGAGGATATCAAAAACATTAAAGGCAATGTAACAGATATTCAAAACAATATTACAAACATCAATAACAATATGAACTCCTTCAAAGGCGATCTTTCCAAGATGGATAAACGTATCGATAAATCTGAGCAGGCGCCGCAATGACAGTGGCTTTACATCCACTTGATTTCGATCCAGATGCTAAATGGGACTTTGTCGCAGGTTAGTGGTCACTACCGCAGTGGTGATGAGTACAGCCTATTGGTGCTTTCTACCGTCCTAACGAAGATGTACAACTTAGCATCGGTTCCACAGTAGGCATGATGAAACAGTATTCAATGCTGGCTTGTCTGTGAAAGTAGGAGCTCATAACAATGTATCTCGTTCTCGTGTAGCTATTGGCAAAGAAGTATTAGCTCTTAAGAAAATCTGTAGCTGAACAAAATGCACAAAATCCAAAAATTGACTGCATTATTGAACGGCGTAGCTGGTACTAAGATGAAAGCTGACCACACTACATTGTTCCCAGACGTGGTCGCAAACCACCGGGGCATATGGAAGCGGTAAGCGATTTGTCTCGCCGTGGTCTCGTTGAAGGTTATCCAGATGGCACATTTGCGGTGACCGTATGCTAACTCGTTATGAATTCGCACAAATCGTATACCGTGCGAAATCCAAGACGGCGTAACAGTAGATGATCGCCTCGTTACTGAATTCAGCTCCAGAAATGGCATTGTTCCGCGTGGACACAGTAGCGAAAAAAATGCTAAAGGTGAACCAATCAAATTGAACGCGTTCGCGTAAACAAAAATAGAATAGGTGATTAAACAACCATTGGCTACTACACAGATTACCTCACTAAATATAATTAAGTAGTAGTTAAATCAAAAGCGTAACTCGATATAGACGGCACTCTATACCAGTTACGCTTTTCTTTTATGTGATTAAGTATGGAATTAACTCTTACGTTGCTTGGTGTCTAAAAATAGCCAAGCTCTACTAAATGTTTAATAGACTCATCGAGGTATTGTTCACTTGGGACAGGGAAGGTCTCACCATCTGCTTTCACGAGTGATGGTTAGCGTTTCATCTAGAATTTTAATTAACTCAGCACGAGTTGTTGGTCAGCGCCATTTTGTTTCATGACGTACAATAGCCCTTCGTCTGCAGTAGGATCCTCTGATTAAAACATATTGCCTAAGGACATATATTGTTTACCGTTGCCTTCGATGAGGGTGCAGAAACATATCTAATGAAACGTTCTGGGATGTAGAATCACATTTTCTACAAATAGTAATTTTTCATATTTCTCAGCATACGAACGGAGATGGCTCAAAATGGTTAGCAAGAATAGCTGTACGTACAATCTGTCCTTGCTATATTCCTCATATAGGATGATTCTCAGCCATGTAGTCTACAATATCTTGGAACATTAAATTGTTGGAACGTGCATAAATTGTTTGAGCGTAATGCGTAGCGTATCGGTCCAATCCGAAGGCATGCCTAAGGAATCTTCAAAAGGTGCCGTAGTACAACGTGTCCAGAATATCTTTTTGAACCGTTTTCGTCCCGCACAATTTTGTCTCTATTGCATGGTTTTGTTAATAAAGCCATGCGGAACTGTGTATCATAGACAAAGTCATAATATTGCTCTTATCCTTATGATTACGCTGGCAGGGGCTTCTAATATTATCTACTACCTTATCATTGAGCCAGGTGATAAAGGACTTTTCGAGGCTTTCATCACGATATATACACAGCCCTGCTGTTCTGCAATGTTCACAAACTCAGATACATACACAGGATCGTTAAAGGTTTCTAAATATTCATGGCCTCTATAATAATCATTGGAATCTAAGACAGTATTGATATTAGCGATTTTGTAACCCGACCGCTCTTGGGAACGTTCGTCCATGTTCATTGTTTCGCCAAGGAGTTTTAATACGTTTTTAGTGTATACAGTACGTTCTTGCAGTGATTTAGATTGTAATTGCTTTTCAGAGTAGAGCAATATCGCGCATTTGCTCTAATCTCTTCCAACCAGGATACGCTGTTGTAGGACACATAAGCAATGCCGCTGATCAGATAGATTGCGATTACAAATGCTGAGGATTTTATCTCAACGATGTCAGGTACCCAAGACCAGATGCCGTGAACGAGAATGTAATCGAAGGTACCAAAGTCATCATCAATGTCCATAATATCTTTTTCTAACATAAAGGTCACATTGGTGAGCCCCATAGATCGATTAATTCGTTACCGTGTTTAATTTGTACAGATGACAGATCGATGCTCGTAGAAAGTTGCCTCTGGATAGTACAGGGCCTGTGGAATGATATTGCCGCCACAAGAAGAGCCTAGCTCAAGCACACGAGCACCCTTTAATTGGCGCCGGATCAAGACCGTAGATGCGCCGTTGTACTAATGAATTAATAGAACAACTGGCAAAGGCTTTAGATACATAAAGGAAATCATCATAAGAATCCTTTAATGCCTCAATGCCCGCTTGGTCAGTAGACGCTTGATGCGGTGCTAATGGATTGGTCTACACTGCTATTGTTTTTAGTATGTTTTTCTGCAGTTTTTTATATATATCTTTAGTGTTTCTTTGTTGTGTGTCCATGGTAATCCTCATTGTTACTATATGGTCAAATTTTACCTCATTATGATTAAGTATATCATACTTTCTATTATATATAGGAGATCACAATTATTTCATTAGTAAAGAGATATGAAATCTTTATGAAATGGTCACCAAAGGGTTGAGTGAATTTCATATATGATTTTTGAGATCAAAATTTATAGATAATATAAAAATGGCGTTTGAAAATCGAGAAAAATCAATCTCCATAAATCGATTAAAACCTTTATTTATAAGTTTGAATAATACAGTTATCGAAAATAATAGAATTGGATAGAATAAAAATAGATTAGATTTTTATGAAAATGCGTATAAATCATGAGTAAAATCGACTATATATTAAATTTTGTTTAACAAAATAAAGGTTCTAAATAATAAAACTTTTGGTGTTTATGATAAAAAGATGAAGCAAACTATTTACAAGATTTTTCGATATATGATATTCTGTTCATGACACAAAATGAACAATATGAAAGATACTCAGAAAAGCTATTAAGTATGGGATATTTGGACTTTCAGTCTTTTGTATTTACTGATTATTAATTATAAGGATTAGTAATTGTGTCTAGTTAAGAAAAGGGGTTCATAGTAATATGAATAAAATCTTTAAAGTTGTTTGGAGCAAAAACTAAAAGAGTGCTGACGTAGTAGTTTCCGAAGCCGCACAATGGTGGTAAGAAAAAGTGTTAGCTAGCGTATTAGCTGGTTTTGGCTATGGTTACGCTGGCGCAGTGGGCACACCGGTACATGCGAATGTAGACTTAGGTAATAGTGCGGTTAATATCTCCTAATGGTACTTATAATGGCTCTAATACTGAGGGGTAAACTCGTAGTTGTTGGTTATCAAAACAAAACTGGACAACCAAGCGAGGTACGCTTGCCTATGGTGCTAATAATACTGCTTATGAGATAGTGCATTTGCCATTGGTAATAATACATACAAATGGTGGTAATGCGCACGCAGGGTAACACTTCAGAAGCTACAGGTACGGCAACACTTGTATTTGGTAACCAAGCAGCATTGACTGACTATGGTGTAGCTAGTGGTTCTAACGCACAAGCAACTGCAAATAATGCCGTGTGTAGGTCGTTAACAAAGCAACAAACACTCTGCTGTAGTCTTTGGTGTTAACAATCAAGCGAACGGTGGCAAGATTCTACGCAGTAGGTTCTACCAATGTTGTAAAGCGGAGATCAATCCTCTGCATTTGGTCGAAAACAAAAATAAATGCCGGTGCTGGTCAGGTAGCAGTTGGTCTAGCAAAAATACAACAACTGGTGACCGTGCTATCGCGATCGTGTGAGGCAATAACTCTCAAAAAGAAGATACAATCACAATGGGTAAAAGCCAATACCGCATCCGTTGGTGGTGCTGTAGCTATTGGTATGGATAACGTTGCTGACTCCACAGCAAATGGTGGCCGTGGTGATGGTAACCCATGATTGCGATTGGTAAAGCCAACAGCAACTCAAGAAGATACAGTAGCTATCGGTCGTGCGAATACAGCATCTGGTTCTGTATCTGTAGCATCGGTTCTCGTTCCGAAGCAACTGGTGCTGGTTCTATCGCATTGGCTGGTAATGATGGCTACAAAACTACATCTACTGGCTTAGGCTCTATTGCAATCGGTATGCAATCACTCCACTGGTACTGCGTTTCTACTGCAGTAGGTGGTGTGTACAAGCAACTTCTAAAGGTGCCTCTGCCCTTGGTTATAAAGCGAATGCTACTGCTGAAAGTGCGACTGCATTAGGGTCAGAATCTGTTGCATCTGTAGAAAGATGGCGTTGTCTCGGTTCTCAGTCAAAGCAACTGTAGATAAAGGTGTTAAAGGCTTTAACCCTGCTGAAAAATCGTGATAATAAATATGCTGGTTTAGCTGAGTCTTGCACAAACGTCCACGTTGGCGCTGTTTCGTAGGTGATGGTCCTACTGCAACTCGTCAAATCTACGGGTCTTGCCGCAGGTACTAATGATACTGCTATGCTGTTAACGAAGCTCAATTGAGAAGTGTTAATCTGAAATACGCTGGTGACACTGGTAAAGGTGATGTATTGTTAGACGATGGTACATTAACTGTTAAGGTGCAGTCTTCTTCCACAGAAGCTGATGCGAGCGGTATTAAAATTAAAACTTAAAGAAGGCGACACAATCACAGATAACAACGGTAAAGTTGTACTTCCTACTCATGTCGTAGAAGTCACTGACAATGTAGCACAAGCTATTAATCGTTCTGGCTGGAAAGTAACCGTTAACAATGGTGGTACTACAATGGTTCTAGCTCTGAAAAGTAAGCCCCTGGCGACACTGTTACTATTTCAGTGCCGGTAAAAACATTGTATTAGACCAAGCTAATAAACAATTCATTATTCTTTGAATAAAGACGTTGACTTTGACTCAAAGATGGTTCTTTAACAATTGGCAGACTGCAATCAACAACGCTGGTATGACCATCACTGGTGGTCCATCTGTGCAACTAAAACTGGTATCAACGCTGGTAACAAAAATCACTCACGTAGCTCCTGGTACTGATGATACTGACGCAGTTAACGTAAAACAATTGAAAAGCCGCTAAGACAGAAGTTAAAAGCTGGTGCAGGCGTAACTGTAGCTAAATCTCGCAAGGTGCTGAAGGTCAAGACATCTACACAGTAGCTCCACTGGTGCTACTGGTAACACAGATCCTTCTAAACTTGTAGATGGCAAAAATACTACAGTTGAAGGTAGACGCGCAAAGACTACTCTCTACAAAGTAAATGTAGAAGGGCGACTTGGCTGATATCTCTTCCATCACAAATGGTGCTGATTCTGGCAAACTTACTTTGAGAGGTACAAAGTTAAAAGTTGGTGGCGTAACCCTCATTTTTAGATGGAAGGTGGTTATGTAATCTGGCTTACAAAACAGGATTGGTATCACTAACCCAACTATTGTTTCCGTCGTAAAGAACTGAAGACCAATTGAAAAAGTAAGCATGGCTTCAACAACACAGTTAAATTAGCAGGTAACACTGGTAATACAGATACCAAAAATTGAACAAAACATGTGGTTTGAGCTTTCGGTGTAGTTTGAAAGTGCCAACTAACGGTCAATACATCAAAACAACTGCTTCTGGTACAGATGTAGTAGCTGATTTGTCCGATGATGCAAAAGCTAAATTGAACCATACCTGTTGAAGTAGCTTCTGGTTCTAAGAATGTAACAGTAACTAAAGATACAACTGATCCTAATAAAAACAGTTTATAAAGTAGCTGTTGCTACTTCTTCTGTACCTGGTGGTGCTTCCTCTACTGAAAAGTGTAGTTAAAAAGCTGACGTACTCAGACACTAACCCTGTTGACATCTCTGTAGGTAATGGTAAAAACTCTGTGACCCAGATGCTCAATACGAAGTTAATACCCTGATGCTGTTAAAAGATGCGGCCGTGAAGCAGTAACAGTAAATAATGGTGGTAATACTGATAGCCCTATCACTGTAACTCCCACAGATGACTGCTAACCACAATACCTACGCTGCAACTCCGATGGCAATAAATACAGTATCTTGACTTAAAGCTAACGGTGCTAACGATCAAACAGTTACATTAGAAAAAGGTTTAAACTTCACTAACGGTTCCAACACAACAGTTTCTGTAGACGCTGATGATGTAGTTAAATACGACTTGAACAAAGACGTTGATTTGACTAAAACGAGTTCCTTAACAACGGACACTAAAGTTAACAACGATGGCGTAACTATCACTGGTGGCCCATCTGTAACTAAAAACTGGTATTGATGCTGGTAACAAAAATTACTAACGCAGCACCTGCTGACTGGCGTACTGACGCTGTTAACCACGATCAATTGAAAAGCGGCTCACAGTTGTTACTTCCAACGACAAATCTGTAACAATTAACAAAACAACAAATGGCGACCAAGTAACATACGACTTACATGTAAATGCAACAGTGCAGCATCTACTGGAACTTGAAATCTGGTGCAGTGCTACAGAAGGTGCGCATTCTGGTGACACAGATCAAAAACATTGCAGACGGTAAATCCGTTACAATGCAAGCTGTAAAAACTTAACTGTTAAACAAACTAACGACGGTAACGGTAATACAGAGGTTGCATACGCTCTGATAAAAAATCTTAAAGATCTTACAAGCGTAACAACTGACAAAGTTACTACTAAAAGAAATCGGCTTACAAGATCCAACTGGTAAAACTACAACAATCAAGAACGATGGCGACCGTATTACATACACTAAAGACGGTGACACTAAAGTTCATGAAGTAGCTACTCTTGAAGATGAAAAACACATCAAACCCAGAAGATGCTGTACAAAACGATTTGCAACAGAATCTGACTTACGTTGACGGTAAAAGGTAACCCAGTAGCTAACGAAGAAGCTAAAATTACTGGTATCGCTAAACAGTCTTTCCAACATCACTAATGATGGTAAGAAAGTAATCACTGGTCTTGGTTCTAAAGTTGAAGCGAGACAACGTAACTGTTACTGATGCAGCTGATGCAACTACAGGTCAAAAAACATACACTGTAAATGCTAAATTAGCGAAAATTGAAGACGGTAAAAACACTAAGAAATCTGGTACTGGTACAGACGCTGATCCATACAAACTCAACGTTGAAGGTGACTTAACTGATATCAACTCCATCAAATGGCGCTGGTTCTGGTAAACTCACATTCGGTCCTAACGAAACAGTAACAGTTGGTGGTACTAACCCAATCAGCTTGAACGCTAAAACCGGTAATATTGGTGGTTTGACTAACAAAAACATTCGATCCGAAACAATATCGTATCTGGTCAAGCGCCTACAGAAGACCAATTGAAATTCGCACATGATTCCTTGAAAGTTTGAATTACACATCGCTCCTACAGCAGTTAAAGCTGGCAAGACTGAAGCTAAAGGCGGTTAACTAGCGGTACTGAAAAACGTATACAAATACGATGCACGCATACTAAGAAAGTTACATTGACTTACAAACGATGAGCAACGGTAGTTGTAACTGATACTAAAGCAGTTCATCGACTTCTCCGACTTGAACATCAGCAAAAGACTACTCCTTACAGCTTCAAAACAAATGCAACTGGTAACCTTGAAGACGGTTCCAATGTAACTGAAAACTGCAGTAGCAAGCAGAAAACTGTAAACTTTGGCGCAGGCAAAACTTGACTGCAAAACAAGAAATTGGTGCTGATGGTAACCAAACTTACACTTATGCATTGAACAAAGACTTAACCAATTTGGATAAAAGTGAAGAAGTAACGCAAAGATGGCGTTAACGGTCAAGACGAGTGTAACAATCACTGGCCCTCAAGGCGCAACAGCTCGGTACAGATGGTAACAATGGTAAAAGTTATATCTCTGGTAAAGACGGTAAAGACGCAGTATCTATCTCCGGTAAAGATGGCGTAGGTCGCATTGGTTTGACTGGCCCTGCTGGTAAAGATGGTAAAATGCAACTGCTGATATCACTGTAAAAAGATGGTGTTCCAGGCGTTGACGGCCAACCTGGTGAAACTAGGACTCGTATCGTATACCAAGATAAAGACGGTAACGAATACAGTAGCAACTCACGATGATGGCATGAAGTTCGCTGGTGACGACGGTCAAACCGATTCAACTAAAAGTGTTAAGAAACATCTCAACAACGGTAGATATCGTTGGTGGTGCTGATAAAGCTAAATTGACTGATAATAACATTGGCGTAAACAACGACAATGGTAAAATGAAAGTTCAATTGTTCAAAGACCTTGATCTACTAAAGATGGTTCCGTAATTGGCGATACTACAGTTAACAACGATGGTTTGACTATCGCTGGTGGTCCATCTGTTAAGAAAGATGGCATCAATGCTGGTAATAAAACAATTACAGGCGTTAAAGCTGGTGAAACGATACAGATGCTGTAAACGTTAAACAATTGAAAGACAAAGTTACAACTGCTGAGTCTCCAATAACTCCATTAAAGTAGTTGATAAAACGATCCTACATCTGCAACTTATGATGCAATTTCAAGGTCACCAATATGACATCACTATCAATATCAATCTGTAGTTGAAAAAGCTCAAACTCCAGTGGTTTACTGATAAAGATGGCAACAAACTTTACATGATGTAGATCCTGCTACAGGTAATATACTTTACAATACAAAAGAAGATGGTTCTGGTATCAATAGTTCAACCCGCTGATGTAATTGCATCCGCGAACAATGGTGGCGATTCCGTCAACAGATCCCATGAAGTTGAACAATGTTTGGTTCCTCTATCGCGGATAAAGCTGGTAACACTCTACTTAGACAAAATTGATGCAGCAATGCTGATAACAAAAACTAAGAACGGTGCAGTAAACGTACCGTGACGTAAAAATACAGCAGTGACATTGATCGACAGCTTGAAAATTGACGCTAACTCTGGCGGTGTGAAAACTAATAAACTTGGTTCCACTGTAAAAGTTCAAGGCGAGGCGCTAAAGCTGATACTGAGTACACAGCGGAAAAGCGTTAAAACCATCATCGGTCAAGATGCAGATGGTAACACAACTATCGACGTTAAACCGATGAAAACGCAAATCTGAAACTATCACTGTAACAGGTAAAGATGGTGAAAAGATGGCAAAATAGTATCAACGGTAAAGACGGCACTAACGGTGTTGATGGTACTAACTCGTGTAGATATCCAAGTAGAAAAAGGTAAAGATGGTATCGATGGTGCTAACGGTGCTGATGGTAATCTCCTGCATCGTATACGAAGATAAAAACAGGTAAAACACACTGTTGCTACATTAGGAAAGACGGCTTAGCATTCAAAGGCGATAACACTACTGTTGTTAAGAAAAACTTGGTGAACAATTAGATATCGTTGGCGGTGCAGACAGCACTAAATTGGACTGATAACAACTATCGGTGTAAATGAAGACGGCATGGTAAATTGAAAGTTCAATTAGCTAAAGACATTGATCTTACTAAAGATGGTTCCGTGAAAATTGGCGATACTACAGTTAACAACGATGGTTTGACTATCACTGGTGGTCCATCTGTAACTAAGACTGGTATTGACGCTGGTAATAAAACAATTACAGGCGTAAAAGCTGGTGAAAAACGATACAGATGCTGTAAACGTTAAACAATTGAAAGACAAAGTTACAACTGTTGAATCTTCTGATGGTACTATTTCTGTAACTGATAAAATGATCCTACATCTGCAACTTATGATGCAGCTGAAGGACATCAATATGATATCAAGATCAATAGCCAAGGTGTTGTAAACAACGCTCAACTCCAGTGGTATACACTCAAACAAGATGGCACTAAAGTTTACAAACAACCAGATGGTACTTTCAACACAGCTAAAGATGGTTCTGCACTGTTGTAAATGCAGGTGATGTAATCGCTCACGAATAGTGCAGGTGACTCTGCAGCTCCTACTAAGTTGAACAATGTTGGTTCTTCCATTGGTGACAAAGCTGGTAACACTTACTAGAATGGAATCGAGTGCATCTCGTTGCAGATCCTAATACTAAGAACGGTGCAGTTAACGTAGCAGACCTTAAAAATGCCGCTGATGCAATCGGCAACAAAGGCTGAACTTCGTGTCAATCCGGTGCTGATATCCACAAAAACTTGGGTGAAAAACTTGAAATCGTTGGCGAAGGTACTAAAAGCTGATAATAATCTACAGCGGTTCCAACATCAAAACTATGACTAAAGATGGTAAAGTTGTAATCGGTCTTGATAAGATCTTAACGGCTTGAACTCCATTGGCGTTCCTGGTAAAAGATGGCGTAGCTGGTAAAGATGGCGTATCCATCTCCGGTAAAGACAGTGCTAACGGTATTGACGGTAAAGTTTCCATTGTAAAGACGGTAAAGACGCTGTATCCATCGCTGGTAAAGATGGCGTAGGTCACATTGGCTTGACTCGGTCCTAAAGGTGCTGACGGTAGCAACGGTAAATCTGTTGATATCTCCACTAACGACGGTAAACAAACATTAGTGAACCCAGAAAAATGGCACTGGATAAATCTCAACGTATCGTTTACATCCACAAGATAAAGACGGCAAACCTATTAAAGGCGCTGACGGCAAAGATATCGTACGTGAAGTGGCAACTATGGACGATGGCTTGAAATTCACTGGCAACAACACTGGCACTCGAAAAACAAAACATGCGTTGAATACGCTTGTTAAAGTTCAAGGTGAAGGCGTACTGCTCGCTGAATCCGCTACATTCCAACTGCCGCTGGTAACATCAACGTAGTAGCTGATGGTAACGATACATTAACTGTTAAGATGAACAAAAGATCTTAAAAACATCAACTCCATCAAAAAACAGCGAAAATGCCTCGCATTGAACTTCAACGCTGGTGATCTTTCCGTAACTGGTGGTAACCTCAACATGGGTGGTAACAAAATTACTAACCTTTGGTAAAGGTACTAACGATACAGATGCGGTTAACTTGAAACAATTGAAAGATTCCCGCACAATCGTTAAATCTACTGATGGTACTGTGGTGGTTCAAGAATCTGAAACTACAGATGGTGCTAGCAAAGTATACGACTTGTCTACTGGTGCAAGCCCTCGCTTCGATGAGTTAACTGATGAAATCGGTCGTAGGTGCACAAGGTGCAATCTTGCAGATTGAAACCTATCCAATACGATCCATTAGAACCAACTCAAATCATGGCTGGTTATGGTAACTACCATGGTAACTCTGCTATTGCAATGGGCGTTTGCTCACTACAAAAACGAGTCCACAATGATGCATGCTGGCTTGGCATGGGCTGGTGGTTCCCGTCACATCGATGGCAAATGCTGGTGTAACTTGAAAGTTGGCAACCGTGATAGCGAAGTCGCTGTAGCAGATCGTTACCGCAAAGGCCCTATCAGCTCCGCTTATGCAATGCAACAAGAAATGGCATCCGTTAAAGCACAAAACGCTGGATTAAAAACAGAAGTATCTGATTTGAAAGCTGAAAACGAACAAATGAAAGCTCAAATTGTCGCAATGATGGCAAAACTTGGTATGTAATCATTTGAGAGTAAGAACTGAATGAACTTAGGATGGTGTGCGCTACCTAGCGTAGCGCTTACCTCCTATGGTTTATGAAAGCAGTGCTTTCAGATATGAACGTAATACGTGTGAAAGATACTTTCACCATAATCTAACGATAGAAAAGAGGAATATAGAATGAAAAATCTACATTACTTGCTTGTGCAGCATCTTATTATTTCTACAGGTGTTGTAGGTGCACAATCCGCTCCAACATATGACGATAACTTAATTTTTACGTAACCCAGTATCTGCGCCTGCATTGAGCAACGTAGCATTGGTTCCTGTGGCTGAGTCCACAAACAGTGTCTACTGTTCATGACTGTGTAAAAGCTTGGCAAACATGCGAAATCAACATCGCAAAAGCTAAAGTGAAATACGAAAACCATGAGCGTATGACTAAAGCTGAGAAAAATGGTTACATTCCTATGATAAACACAACTATGCTGACTACTTCCGTACTCATTCCATCGGTCGTGTGCATGGTCAAGAAGTGTTCTTGAACTGGAATGGTGAAAACCGTAATAAAAACGAATACGAATACTTTGAAATGCCTAAATACAATGAAAAGATGAGCTTTCACCAACAGCTATGGTTACAATGTATTGCGTGGCATGGTAGATCGATATTAACGAAATCATCCAAAAACAAAAAGAAGTTGGCGGTCCTATGACTGATGACGAAGCACAAGCATTGGAAGATGCTATTTTGGATGTAATGGCTAAAGACCAAGAAAAACGTTTCTAACGAAGAACTTCGTCACTACATGAATGAAAACAATTTGGTTCTGCCGCAAAAACAAACTGTAAAAAAATAAAAGCAAGTGAAGAACCTTCCATGCAAGATGAGCATGTAAATCTGCGAAAGCGATTAATCGTCCAGCTAACCAAGAAACTAAAAAGTAGATTTGTGTGCTCGCGATTCAATAATAAGGTCGTTGTAAATTTTAATTATAAATCATTAGATCACTAGTGGCTCCGCATAAAACGATATAGAATGTTTTAGGAAAATGATGTGATGCACAGTGTAATAATGAATAACTACATACGGCCCTCTACGGCTGAGTGTTTGAGGGGCCACAACGTTCCCTGGACCCCCGACTAGGGCACGCAATCCTTATACAAGACAACGCCATCCGAAAGGATGGCGTTGTGCGTTTATGTAATGTATGATGAACTCTAACATTTACGTATTAACAGCTGGTTGTGAGCTGTTTAACTGTAGTTGAATCTATAGTTGTGAGTTGTGATATGTGAGAATATAAACAAATATAAAATAATAGACTGCTTATATTAACTACCTTTTTCTCGTGAATTATGAAGAAACACTATAATAAAAGGGTTTTCTTCTTCATCTTGTTTAAAGATATTTATATAGATTGAATGAAGACGATATTAAAAATGCCGGATTGTTTCAGGGTAAATATAAACTGAATATCTTGATTTTTGGGTTTTATATATTAAAATGTGCTATATTATATATAATACTATTATACATAAAAACCCTTTGTTTTACTGCGGATGAGTAGAAAAATTCATAAAACGGGATCGTAGTTTAATTTGTTTAGAAATATAAATTTTGTTTTTAATAAAATGAGGATTTTCTATTTACATTTAGTTTATAAATTGATATTATATAAATATCTTAATGAAGGGTATGTGAACGTGTGTCATAAAACCATTCTATGAAACAAAAAAGTGTATAAATAAGGCATTTGGTGTTTTCTTTATAAGAGAGAAAGGGGTTCATAGTTTCTATGAATAAAGTCTTTTAAAGTCGTTTATAGCAAGTCTAAAGGTCGCTATGTAGTAGTTCCTGAAACTGCAAAAATAATAACGGCAAGAAAAAGTTTTGACTAGCGTATTAGCTGGTTTCGCTGTACATGGTGCTATGGGTGGTATTGCACCTTTTAGAAGCGTGCAAGCTATATTGATACTAATAATAGCCATGTAAAACATCTGGGCTGAAACTAGTCCAAAAAGGCAATGGTCAAAACTATAATGTTGGTCAAAAACTCCATCGTTGTAGGTTACCAAAATACTACTGATAATGTAGCTGGGCATGATGGTAAAGTAGCAATTGCGCTAAACACATCTACAACAACGCAACTACTGCAGTAGGTACGAAAACGAAGCTACAGGTGGCGCTACTACTGCTGTTGGTGCTGGTAATACTGCTTCTGGTGAGATCACTTGCTGTAGGTAATGTAAGTAATGCAAATGCTAAATCTGCTGTAGCTGTAGGTCCTATAATAACGTTAATTACACAAAAAGGTACTTTGGCAAACAACACCTAAACAAGCTGGTGAATACCCACAGTAATTGGTAACTACTCCAGTGTTACTGGTACTAGCGCATCTGCTATGGGTGTGATATACTACTGCTACAGGTGCTGGATCTTTGTCGCTGGTTATAGCAATAATGCTAATGGTCAAAACTCCGTAGCTATTGGTTCAGAAAAATACATCCCATGTAGCAGATACTATTACTAGTGGGTCAAAAAGAATAACGCTAAAACAATGGGCGGTATTTCCATCGGTAAAAACAATTTAACTGACTCCACAAATGGTGGTGCAAATCATCCTGAAACTCGTGATGAAAAACTCTCAAATTGCCATTGGTCGAGACAACACTGCTACTCACTTAGATACAATTGCTATCGGTCGAGACTAATGCAACTGGCTCTGGTGCTACTGCAATCGGTGCACGTGCTGATGCTTCTGGTAACAACTCCATTGCCATCGGTCAAAGTGGTAAGACATCTAACCGTATTACAGCATCTGGTGAAAATGCCATTGCTATCGGTATGAGAACAACTTCTACTGGTGCGTCTTCTATTGCGCAAGGTGCGCAGAAAGATCTGCTACTGGTGATTATGCAATTGCTGAAGCCTTTTTCTAAAGCGACAAAACAAGGTGCTGTTGCATTAGGTAATGAAACTGAAGCAATACTGCTAATGGCGTAGCTCTTGGTCTCTCTGTTACAACTACAGATAAAGTGTTCTGGTTACAACCCATCTGATCCTCATGCGAACGTAAATACGCACCATTGACTGGTAACGTACAAACAGCTACTCACAGCCGCTGTATCTCATCGGTAATGGTCAACAAATGACTCGTCAATTGACTGGTCTTGTCGCAGGTACTGCAGACACCGACGCGTTAACGTAGCTCAATTGAAAAACGTTGGCGTTGCTGTAACTGGTACACTGGTAAGAGTGACTTCTAACCGATGGCGGTAAATTAAACGTAATCGGTACAGGTCGTGTATCTACCGGTAGCGCATGACGGTGCGAAAGACTCCAAAATTACTGTAGGCTTTGATGACAAAGGCATGGTGAAAGCGGGTAGAAACGTTACTGTTAACGAAGTAACTGTTGATGGTAAAACTACTTACACAATCAATGCCGCTGACACGGCTCGCCAAATATGACTTCTAACAAATGCTACAGCTAACGGTGGTAAACTTGACGGTGAAGCCAACACCTACAAAAAGTTCAAAAGCGGTACTACAATTAACTACGTACTGGTAAGAACTTAACAGTTAAACAAGATATCGAAACATCTCTTGGCCAACAAACATATACATATTCCTTGAATAAGGATCTTAAAGAAATTACATCCATCACTAACAATGGTGGTCCTACTATGCACTTTGGTCCCAACAACATCAGCATCACTGGTGGTAACCCTGGATCTTGGTAACAACATCACATCAACCTTAAATCTGGTGGCGATACAATTAATAACGCTGCTAACATTGGCGATGTTATCCGTATCTCCAAAGCTAATGAAAAACACATTAAACCAGGTGAATACGCAGTTGATAACAACGGCAAAGTAACAATGACATATGTTGATGGTAACAACAAAGACGTTCCTAACGAAACTGCTGTTATCACAGGCATTGCAAACAAGATCTTTCCAACATCAACAATGGTGGTAAGACTGTCATTAAAAACCTTGCTAAAGAAGCTATCGACATGGAAAACGGTAAGAACACAACTGCTTCTCACCGTGACGTAAATGGCGTTAAAACTTTCAAAGTAGACGTTGAAGGTGATTTAACAGACATTACATCCATTACTAACAAAGCTGGCGATGGCAAAGTTGTATTTGGTGGTAACCAAACTGTAAACGTAGCAGGCGATCACAACATTAGCTTGAATGCTAAAGCTGGTGACATCACTGGTTTGACTAACGTAACTTTGGATGCTCCTGACTTCGCTAAAAAGGTCGTGCCGCAACTGAAGAACAATTGAGCATCGTTAATAACGGTTTCAATAACACAGTTGGTTTCGACTGGTAACACAGGCGCTACTGAATTACAAAAATTGAACAAAACAAGGTGGCTTGAGCTTCGGCGTTGTAGGTGCTAACAATGGTGAGTACATTAAAACAACTGCATCCGGTAGCAATGTAGTAGCTGACTTGTCCGACAGCGCTAAAAAATAAATTGAACAGCACTGTTGAAGTTCAAGGTAAAAATGCTGCGAAAGTAACAAGCAACGTAGTTCAAAATGCAGACGGTAGCACAAAAACTATCTACACTGTAGATGTTAACAACGTAACACCCTACTGCAGCTTCTACTGAAAAAAAGTACAAGCTAAAGCAGACGTAACTGGCTCTAACGACAAAAACATCGCTAAAAGTATCTCCTAAAGCAGGTGATCAATTCGGCGAAGCTGGGCAACTTACGAAGTAAACGTATCCCGTAACGACGTTAAAAGATGCAGCTCGTGAAGCAGTTACTGTAAATACTGCAAACACAACTAACAACCCAATCACTGTTACACCTGTACAAGATGAAAGCAAACCACAATACTACATACCAAGTAACATTCGATGGTGATAAAGCGGCTAAACAAATTCCTTTGACTTACAAAGCGAATGGCACAAACGATCAAAAAGTTACATTGGATAAAGGTTTGAACTTCACAAACGGCAGAAACACAACAGCTTCCGTAGATGCTGAAGGCGTTGTTAAATACGATGTGAATAAAGACTTAGTTAATATCAATTCCATTTCCAACACTACAAATGGTCCAAAAATGGAATTCGGTCCTAACTCCATCAACATCACTAATGGTCCTATCAATATGGGTGACCAAAACATCACTAACCTTAAATCTGGTGGCGATGTAGTGAATAATGCTGCTAATATTGGCGACGTAACTCGTATTTCCAAAGCTAACGACTTGCACATTGCTCCAACATCCTCTGATCGTCAAGGTGAAACTACTACATCTTACGCTTACGATGCAGCAAGCAAATCCGTAACATTGAAATACAACGATGGTAATGGTGTTAACCAAGCTGGTACAGTTGCGAAAATCGACTTGTCCGGCTTAGCTGATCAAATCAAAGACGGTTACTCCTTCTCCACTGACGCTAAAGGCAATGTAGTTGGTAACCACGCTGTTACAGCTGTTGGCAATGGTAAAACTGTTTCCTACGCTGCAGGCGATAATGTAACTGTAAAACAAGATATCAATGCTGCAACTGGTGAACATACTTACACATATGCATTGTCCAACAACATTGATTTGACTCCAAATGGTTCCTTGAAAATTGGTGACACTGTTGTTAACGATGGTGGCTTAACAATTAAAAATGGTCCATCCGTTACTAAAACTGGTATCAACGCTGGTAACTTGAATATTACTAATGTGAAAGCAGGCGTAAACGATACTGATGCAGTTAACGTAAAACAGTTGAAAGATCCTGCACAGTAGTAACATCTAACGATAAACCCGTAACAGTTAACAAAAACTGAAAACGGTAACCAAGTTACTTTATGACTTGCATGTAGCTCCAGGTGCCGCACAATCCGTATGGAATGTGAAACCACTGGTAATACAACTGCTGACTCCGAAGCAACTGCAAAAAACTATCACTGATGGTAAAAACAGTTGAAATGGCAGCAGGCAAAAACTTGACTGTAAAACAAACTAGCAACGAAGACGGCGCTAAAGTTGAATACGGTTTAGCTGGTGACTTGACTAACATCAAGACTATTAAAAACGAAGGTCCTGCTACTTTCACAATTGGCGGCAACGAATTCAAATTTGATGGCGGTAATGTGAATATGGGCGACAACAACATCACTAACCTTAAATCTGGTGGCGATGTGATCAATAACGCGGCTAACATTGGCGACGTTAACCGTATCTCCAAAGCTAACGACATTCATATCAAAGACAAAACATACACAGTGAACGCTGATAAAACAGTTACATTGGAATATGTTGATGGCAATGATAATGCAGTGAACAAAAACAGCTAAGATCGACTTGAGCAACTTGCCTACAGGCGATAAAGCCGCTGTTGAAAGCGTAGTTAAAAATCTGCTCAGCAGGCGACACTAACATCGCTGATATCACTGTAGCTGACGGCAAACAAACTGGTGATGCGAATGCTAAATACGAAGTAAATGTTTCTGTAATGCTGTAAAAGATGCAGCTCGTGAAGTGACTGTAAACAATGCAAACAATAACAACAACCCAATCACTGTTACACCTGTTCAAGATGAAACAAACCATAACACAACTTACCAAGTAACATTCAATGGTGATAAAGCGGCTAAACAAATTCCTTTGACATACAAAGCGAATGGCTCTAACGACCAAAAAGTTACATTGGATAAAGGTTTGAACTTCACTAATGGTTCCAACACAACAGCTTCCGTAGTGCTGATGGCGTAGTTAAACACGATCTTAACAACAACGTAAACTTGACTCCATCTGGTTCCTTAACTATTGGTGACACTGTTGTATAACGATGGTGGTTTGACTATTAACAATGGTCCTTCCATCACTAAAGGTGGCATCAATGCTGGTAACTTGAACATCACTAACGTAAAAAGCTGGGCGTAAACGATAACGATGCAGTTAACGTTAAACAGTTGAAAGATTCCCGTACAGTAGTTACATCTAACGATAAATCTGTAACAATCAACAAAAACTGAAAAACGGTAACCAAGTTACTTATGACTTACATGTAGCTCCAGGTGCTCAATCCACATGGAACGTGAAAGCCGCTGGTAATACAACTGCTGATTCTGAAACAGCTGCAAAAACTATCACTGATGGTAAAACAGTTGAAATGACAGCAGGTAAAAACTTGACTGTAAAACAAACTAGCAACGAAGACGGCGCTAAAGTTGAATACGCATTGTCCGATGACATCAAAAGTTGGTAACGACGGTAAAGATGGCAAAGACGGCGTTGACGGCAAAATCGGCGTAAACGGTAAAGACGGCTCTGCTGTTGTAATCAACGGTAAAGATGGCTCCATCGGCCTCAATGGTAAAAGATGGTAAAGACGGTCTTACTATCAGGCGCTAATGGTCAAGACGGCGTAAATGGTACAAACGGTACTAACGGTATCACTCGTATCGTATACGAAGACAAAAACAACAACAAACACGAAGTGGCTACTACTGATGACGGCTTGAAATTCACTGGTAATAACACTGATGTTGTAAACAAAAACAAATTGAACAGCCTTTGTTAAAGTTCAAGGTGAAGGCGTAGATAAAACAACTTCTACATCCTTCAAGAGCGCTTCTGGTAACATCAACGTAAAAGCTGATGGTACTGATACCTCGAAGTTCAATTGAACAAAAGATTTGAAAAAACATCACTTCCATTAAGAATGATGGCCCTGCAACTATGACAATTAGGGCAACGAATTCAAATTCGATGGCGGCAACGTGAACATGGGTGGCAAACAACATCACTAACCTTAAAATCTGGCGACGATGTAATCGATAACGCAGCTAATATTGGCGACGTAACTCGTATTTCTAAAAGCTAACGATTTACACATTGCACCAACTCAATCTAATCGTGCAGGTGAAACTACTACATCTTACTCCTATGATGCACAGACAAATCCAGTTACATTGAAATACAATGATGGCAATGGTGCTAACCAAGCTGGTACAATCGCGAAAAATCGACTTGTCTGGTTTGGCAGATCAAATCAAAGATGGTTTCACTTTCAAAGCAAATGCAACTGCTAACGGCGGTAAAGTAGAAGGTACTGCAACTGCAACAACTGTTGAAAACGGTGGTACAATCAACTACGCAGCAGGCAAAAACTTAACTGTTGAACAAACTATTGATCCAGCAACTAAAGACCACACTTACACTTATGGCTTTTTGACTGACGATATTAAACTTGGTCATGATGGCAAAGATGGTAAAACCAGGTAAAGATGGTTCTATCGGCGTAAACGGTAAAGATGGTTCCGCTGTTGTAATCAACGGTAAAGATGGTTCCATCGGCCTCAATGGTAAAGACGGCAAAGACGGTCTTACTATTAAAGGTGCTAACGGTCAAGACGGCGTTGACGGTAAAAACGGCAAAGACGGCATGACTCGTATCGTATACGAAGATAAAAACAACAATAAACACGAAGTGGCAAACTACTGACGACGGCATGAAATATGCTGGCGACAATGGTCAAACTGACTCCACTAAAGTTATCGCTAAGAAATTGAACCAAACATTGGATATCACTGGCGGTGCGGACAGCACTAAATTGACTGAAAATAACATCGGCGTGAACAACGTAGATGGCAAATTGAAAGTTCAATTGGCTCAAAACATCAACTTGACTCCAGCTGGTTCCTTAACAATTGGCGATACTAAGATTACTGACGGTGGTTTGGTAATCAACAATGGTCCATCCATTACTAAAAGGTGGCATCAATGCTGGTGACTTGAACATCACTAACGTGAAAGCTGGCGTAAATGACACTGACGCAGTTAACGTAAAACAATTGAAATCCGCTAAGACAGAAGTTAAAGCTGGTGACAACGTAACAGTTGATAAAACAATTGGTGCTGATGGTCAAAACATTTACACAGTAAATGCAAAAGCAACTAACCTTGGCGATGCTGAACTTAACTACACAGCTAACGGCGGTGCTAAAACAAAAAAGGTTAAATTGTCTGAAGGCTTGAACTTCGTTGACGGTAACTACACTAAAGCTTCCGTTGATGCAAACGGTGTTGTTAAATACGACGTAACACTTGGTAAAGTGAAAGACGGCGTTGACGGCAAACCAGGTGTAGATGGCCAAGATGGTATCGCAACAGTTAAAAACTGTAGTAGATACAATCAACAACTCCGGGTTGGAAAGGTGACGTTACTGGTAACACAGTAGGCGATCACAGTGCAACAATCGTAAAACCTGGCACAACTGTAAACTTCGGTGCAGGTAAAAAAACTTAACTGTTGAACAAATCGTTGATAAAGTAACTGGCAACCATACTTACAACTATGCATTGTCCGACGATATCAAAGTTGGTAATGATGGTAAAGACGGTAAACCAGGTGTTGACGGTAAGATCGGTGTAAACGGTAAAGACGGTTCTGCTGTTGTAATCAACGGTAAAGACGGCTCTATCGGCTTGAATGGTAAAGACGGTAAAGATGGTCTTACTTTCAAAGGTGCTAACGGTCAAGACGGCGTAGACGGTAAAAAAACGGTACTAACGGTATGACTCGTATCGTTTACGAAGATAGCAACAAGAACAAACACGAAGTTGCTACTACTGATGACGGCTTGAAATTCACTGGTAACAACGAAAGCGTTGTAAACAAAAACAAACTTAACTCCACAGTTAAAGTTAAAGGTGAAGGCGTTACTGAAGAGCAAGAAAAAACATTTGAATCTGCTGCAGGTAACATCGCTGTAACTGCTGATGGTAACGATACTTTGAACATTCGCTTGAATAAAAAACATCAAAGGCATCGACTCCATCCAAAACTAAGGAAATCCACTTAGGTACACCTGATAACTACACAACAATTAAGAAAGATGGAGACCGCATTAAATACGGCGACAAAACATTCGCTAACACTGACGATATCTGGACAATCCAAGCTAATGGCACAGATGTTCCAGCTAACGGCGGTAAAGTAAATGTTAAAGGTGCTGACGGTATCACAGTATCCAAATCTGCTAATGGCGAAATGACAATTAGTGGTGCTGGCCTTGGTACAATGAACAGCTTCAACGTTAAATCTTCTGGTAATACTACTGCTGATTCTGAAACAGCAGCTAAGAAAATTACTGATGGTAAAACTGTTGAATTCTCCGGCGGTAAAAAAACCTCACTGTAAAACAAACTAGCGACGCTAACGGTGCTAAAGTAGAATATGCATTGAGCAACAATGTAGATCTTACTAATAAAGGTTCCGTAACAATTGGCGATACTAAGATCACTGATGGTGGCTTGGTAATCAACAACGGCCCATCCGTAACTAAAGACGGTATCAATGCTGGTAATAAACAAATTACTAACGTTGAAGACGGCGTAAACGATACTGATGCGGTTAACGTACGTCAATTGAAAGCAGCTAAAACTAACCTTGTTGACGGTCAAAACACTAAAGTGACTGGCGACGGTTCTAAAGCTAACCCTTATAAAGTTAATGTTGAAGGCGATTTGAACAAAATCACTTCCATCACTAACAACGAAGGCGATGGTAAATTAGAATTCAAAGGTGACCAAGTAGTTAACGTAGCTGGCGACAACACAATCAAGCTTGATGGTAAAACTGGTGACATTACTGGCTTAACTAACAAAACTCTTGATTCCGCTGACTTCGCAACTAAAGGTCGTGCAGCAACTGAAGAACAATTGAAACTTGTTCATGAAGAAGCAGCTAAGAAATCTACTGAAAAAGTACAAGCTAAAGCTGATGCTAATAACATCGCTAAAGTAGCTCCTAAAGCTGGCGATACATTTGGTGCAGCTGGTGCAACATACGAAGTATCTGTAGATAAAAATGACGTTAAAGATGCAGCTCGTGAAGCAGTTACTGTATCTGGTGATAAAAAAGCGATCACTGTAGACGTTCAACCAAATGCTACAAACCATACAACTAACTACCAAGTTAACTTCAATGGTAAGGAAGCAGCTAAACAAATTCCATTGACTTATAAAGAAAATGGTGGCAACGCTAGAACAGTAATGTTATCTGACGGTTTAGACTTCTCTAACGGCGTAAATACTACTGCTCACACTGATGTGAACGGTAAAGTATCCTTCGACGTGAAAGGTGACCTCACTAACATCACTTCCATCTCTAACAACTCAATGGTCCGAAATTATCCTTCGGTGGAGATACTGTAAATATCACTGGTGGCAACCTCAACATGGGTGGCAACAAAATCACTAATGTTCAACGTGGTACTAATGATACTGATGCAGTAAACGTTAAACAGTTGAAAGATTCCCGTACTACATTGACATCTGATGACCAATCTGTAGTATTGAAGAAAACTGAAACTGCTGATGGCGGCTTGAACTATGACCTTTCCGTAAAAGGCGCAGTTGACCCTCGCGTTGATAAATTAACTGAAGAAGTGGGTCGTGTAGGTGCTCAAGGTGCAGCATTGTCCGCATTGAAACCTATGCAATATGATCCATTGGAACCAACTCAAATCATGGCTGGTTACGGTAACTACCGTGGTAACTCCGCGATTGCAGTGGGCGTAGCTCATTACAAAAACGAGTCCACAATGTTCCATGGCGGCTTGTCCTGGGCTGGCGGTTCTAGCCACATGATGGCAAACGCTGGTGTAACTTGGAAAGTTGGTAACAGAGATGCTGAAGCAGCTGTAGCAGATCGCTACCGCAAAGGCCCTATCAGCTCTGCATACGCAGTACAAACTGAAATGGCAGCAATGAAAGCTCAAAACGCCGGATTAAAAGGTGAAGTATCCGACTTGAAATATGAAAACGAACAAATTAAAGCTCAAAACGCTGGTCTACAAAGTGAAGTAGAAGTATTGAAAGCTCAAATGGCTGCAATGATGGCGAAAATGGGTATGTAATTAGTTACACTTTCAGAAAACTTTCAAAAAACTAGGAATCTAATCCTAGGTATGGATACAACTGGTAAGGGTTCCTTCGGGAGCCCTGAACCAGCACATTAATTCGACTATGAAAAGAGGAATAGATATGAAAAAATCTACAATGCTTGCTTTCACAGCGGCACTTTTAATGAGCGCAGCATCCATCACTGGTCACGCAGCAAGCGCACCAACATATGATGACAACTTGATCTTGCCTAACCCTGCATCCGCACCTGGTTTGAGCAATGTTGTATTGGTACCTGTGGCTAGCCCACAAGTAGTACAATCCCTTCATGATTATGTGAAAGCATGGGAAAATGCTGAACAAAAAATCGCTTTAGCTGAAGCTAAACGCGACAATCATGAGCAATTAACTAAAGCAGATAAAAAATGGTTACATTCCAAAGATAAACATAACTATGCTGATTACTTCCGTACGCACTCCCTTGGTCGCGTACATGGCTTTGAAACAGCTTTGAACTGGAACGGTGAAAACCGCAACAAAAACGAATACGAATACTTTGAAACGCCTAAATACAATGAAAAAGATGGCTTCGTAAATAGCTATGGTTACAACGTATTGCGCGGTATGGTAGATCGTATTAACGAAGTTGTACAACATCAAAAACAAGTTGGCGGTCCTATGACTGACGACGAAGCACAAGCATTAGAAGATGCAATCTTGGATATCCTTGCGCAAGAGCAAGAGCATGTATCTAACGAAGAACTTCGTCACTACATGAACGAAACAATTTGGTTCGCTGCTAAAGAAACCGTTAAAAACAAAGCGAGCGAAGAACCAACTGCTGCTGATGAGCACGTAGTAGACCTTCGCAAAGCAATTAACGAACCAATGGGTAGCAACGACTACAATAAAGTTGACTTGCGTAGCGCAATTCAACAATAATTGATTTCTATATTGATATAGATATCAAAAAGCCTTTTTCCTTCTCTCATCTTAAAGGTTTAGTTGATCTCTAATACATGTGGTATACGGATATATGTCCGCCATATATCTGTATATCTACAAAACACAATGGCCCTTATAAAGGGTTTATAAGGGCCTCAAACACATACCCTGGACCCCCGACCAGGGAACACAAATCTTATTGAACAACGCCATCCGTTTGGATGGCGTTGTTTTTTTGTTTGGTATAAAAGTATTTAGTTTTGTGCTTAGAAAATATTAAAAGCTATTAGTTGACTACATAAAAATCAACTAATAGCTTTTTGCTTTTACTATTCTATAGAGATGAAAAACAAAAATGAAATTTACATTGACTTTATAATTGAAAAATTCATATAATGACGATAAATTGGTAAAAATTTGTTTGTAATTAATAATCTGTATATTGCTTTTGTTTAAGAACTTTTTCATGGCAAAGATTTGTATTTATTTTAGTATCGGTATTGTTTATGTTCGGAGCAAAATGGTGTGAAGATGTAAATAAGAAATATTTAATGTATACTTGCTATGCTATTTCTTTTTATTACATCTTTGCTGTTTTTAATATTTTTTTAAGTCGATTATTTGTCGACACATTTAAAAAAAGGCAATATTATTTATTTAAAGAACAAATAAGGAGACAACTTAAATGAATAAAAAAATTACTGTTAATGGTTGGAGTATTATCTATTATTGGTTCTACTACTATGGCGACTAATGAAAAATACTGTAATTGAAAAATAAGCCAAATGGCGATGTGGTTTATCGTGCAGAACATGTATTAGATCCTGGTCGCAATATTTATGACAAAAACTACAATTAATCATAGTGGAATCGTGATTAATCGTAATAACGATGTAAACAATATTTATATTGGTTTTAATAATCCTCATTTAGCTGAAAAACGATGGCATTGGTTATGTTAGTTTTGGCAACAGTATTATTCATCATGTTGCCAATGGCATTGCCGGAGATGATGTTGTCACTGTATTCCAACTAAAAAGATGTAGAATCTATTGCTAAAAAATAACGAAAAAGTAATTAATGATATTTCTAAAGATGTAGAAAACAATAAAGTAATTGGTAAAATTTCTATGGATTGGTTAGAAAATCATGAAGGACGAATTCAAAATTTAGAAGATAGAGTGGTTGATATTAGTAGCAACACTTTAAAACAAGCTAATCAGTATACTGATGCACGAATAGCAAAAGTAGGAGCATCTGCTTCTGCGTTAGCAGCATTACATCCGCTTGACTATAACCCTGATCATAAGGTTGATGTTATGGGTGGCGTAGGTCATTATCGTGGAAAAGACAGCAGTAGCTTTAGGTGCAGCTTATCGCCCTAATGAAAACTTAATGTTTACAGTTGGTACTGCTATTAATGGTAAAGACTCTTCTGTAAATGCAGGTGTATCTTATAAAGTTGGAGCTAACGATAGTACTTATAAAAGCCAAGCTTCATTAGCAAAAAGATGTAGAAGACTTAAAACAAATGGTAATTAAATTACAAGCTGAATTAGAAGAAGCACGTAAGAATAATTAATAAAAAAAGAGAAGCATTGGCTTCTCTTTTTACATTAATATAGATAACAAAAAATATTGGGCATTGAATAACCACAGCAAATTATAACAACTGAAAGATTATTATAGAACATTATATAGTATTATATAGTGACATAGAATGATATATAGTCATATATAGTCATATACACTGTTCTGATAAAAAATTAGTATAAAAAGAGCTAATATATACTTAATTAGGATTATAAACTCAAATGGAATAGACTATTTATAAAAACTGATAACTACTGTATGTAGTATATATGGTGGAGAAATATACTATATAAGGTGATTCAGAAAAAGTTTGCAAAATTTTAAAAAAATAAGGGTTGCGCCCCTCGGTTCTTTGTACTATAATAGCTATACAGTCGTTCGAAGCGACTGTTTATTAGTTAGCAAACACTAGATAAAAATCTATGTTTGTTGATAATCGTTTTAGAATAAAAAAATGTAATTCCTGGTTGATACAGAAATTACAAAATTCTCAAAAAAAGATTATAAAAAGGTGTTGACATGAAAGTGACAACATGTTATTATAATCTAGTCGCCAGTTGACAAAAACACTTCTTAAGAAAGTGGTTCGAAGCTAGATAAAATCTAGTCTGACTGGTACAGATCTTTGAAAACTGAACAATGATAGGTAATCAATCTATACGATTGAACATATGTTAGAGTGCGGGTTTTTGACAAAGTCAAAACCAACCATAATTCAAAGTTACTTAAATGTAACGACAACAAAAACGAATGAGCTATTCAAATAGCTTCAAGATATCTTGGAGAGTTTGATCCTGGCTCAGGACGAACGCTGGCGGCGTGCTTAACACATGCAAGTCGAACGAAGAGCGATGGAAGCTTGCTTTCTATCAATCTTAGTGGCGAACGGGTGAGTAACGCGTAATCAACCTGCCCTTCAGAGGGGGACAACAGTTGGAAACGACTGCTAATACTGCATACGATCCAACCTCGGCATCGAGGATGGATGAAAGGTGGCCTCTATTTATAAGCTATCACTGAAGGAGGGGATTGCGTCTGATTAGCTAGTTGAGGGGTAACGGCCCACCAAGGCGATGATCAGTAGCCGGTCTGAGAGGATGAACGGCCACATTGGGACTGAGACACGGCCCAGACTCCTACGGGAGGCAGCAGTGGGGAATCTTCCGCAATGGACGAAAGTCTGACGGAGCAACGCCGCGTGAGTGATGACGGCCTTCGGGTTGTAAAGCTCTGTTAATCGGGACGAAAGGTCTTCTTGCGAATAGTTAGAGGAATTGACGGTACCGGAATAGAAAGCCACGGCTAACTACGTGCCAGCAGCCGCGGTAATACGTAGGTGGCAAGCGTTGTCCGGAATTATTGGGCGTAAAGCGCGCGCAGGCGGATTGGTCAGTCTGTCTTAAAAGTTCGGGGCTTAACCCCGTGATGGGATGGAAACTGCCAATCTAGAGTATCGGAGAGGAAAGTGGAATTCCTAGTGTAGCGGTGAAATGCGTAGATATTAGGAAGAACACCAGTGGCGAAGGCGACTTTCTGGACGAAAACTGACGCTGAGGCGCGAAAGCCAGGGGAGCGAACGGGATTAGATACCCCGGTAGTCCTGGCCGTAAACGATGGGTACTAGGTGTAGGGAGGTATCGACCCCTTCTGTGCCGGAGTTAACGCAATAAGTACCCCGCCTGGG
>BNJV01001041.1_pt1:0-100000 | contig 188721 bp, 256 predicted proteins | sample 8540591 | NCBI WGS metagenome assembly BNJV01 (sample SAMD00202457, study PRJDB9452) | human saliva metagenome | host: Homo sapiens | reverse complement strand
CTTTCTCAAATATCTTATCTAATGTTTTTAGTGGCATAATACTCCTCCTCAAATTCGTATTTTATTTGTTTTGCTCTTTCTATTTCTTTTATTGGTGTTTTTTTGCGTTTTCTTAGTAAATCCATGAGTGATAATATATTGGTTGTTTTTTTACATGGAAGTATAAGGCTCTTTTGAATATTTGACGAAACTTTTGATCGTATCTCGTTTATTTCGCTATCTAATTTTTTTATCCATTCAAGCTGAATTGCTGCTTGTATACCAGCTTCTTCAATCATTTCTATTGTGGCACGTAATTTATTTCTGTCTTTAACAGGGAGTGAGTTATAAAACTCTTCAAACTCGTTATGACCATTTGGTCTAGTATAAGATATAAACTTCGGTTTTTCCATCCAAATCCTTCTTTCTTTTATGATAGCATATATGCATTCAAACCTCAATTTTAAAGTAATTGCTCATCCGAATTCTTACTTTTACTATATAGATAAATTGTTAGCCTTTTGTAGCTTAAAGAAATAATGAGCATAGTTCTTTAGGCTTGTAATCACTATTCAAGTCTTAAGGTATTTAACTATCCTTAAAGGTCTATAAATAGAAGAAATCAAGTTGTATCATTTATTGTTATAAATACGTTTAGTAGTTTATATTCATTAAGACATTGGATTATGTTGGTAAAAACTAGGGGATACGAAAGGGAAATATTAAGAATTTGTCTGAATTTATCTATCTATAATTATCATTAATGAACGTGCTTTTGAGATACGTTTTTTTCCCTTTATAGATATGGTATACTTAAGGTCATACTATATTTTTTTATAGGAGGTTTTATGTCTAAAAAAATTGCGGTCCTCGTGAATGAGGATACAATGCAGCGCTGTTCTTGTGGCGGTTGCTTAAAAGCATTTATGAATAAAGCGGATTCCTTTGAGCGTTATGCAGATGAGGATATTGAGTTGGTAGGTTTCACGCATAGTGGTGGTGATCTAGCCAAGAAAATCGAGTCTTTCAAGAAAAAAAGGTGTTACTGCGGTTCATCTTTCTACATGTACTCGTGGTAAGAATGAAAACTATGAAAGCATCGCAGAGCAGTGTGCAGAGGCAGGCTTTGATGTAGTGGGCTATACGCATGGTGCTGCCGTTTCTAAAGATGGTAAAGAAGCCGTTATACTTTCAGCAAAACTAGTAGTAGCTGATGAATAATCTTTGATAGAGAATTAAGTTAAATCTGTGATAGCAGAATAATTTAAATCTGTCATAGCAGAATAATTTAAAAATAGATGAATAATTGTTCCGATATTCATTTTGTATTTACGATGAACATATAAGATAGAGTCAGTGTGTAAATACTGTTATTGAGAGTATGGTGATACTGTTACAATATGTAAAATACTATTGATAGTGGTATCTATATAAAGAGAATTGAGATATTTGAAAGGTTAATACAATGAACAAGAAACTTACAGCGGCTACGTTATCTGTAGCTATGGCGGTGACTATGGCGCCGGCGATCATGCAAACAGCGCCTGTACAAGCCGCATCTGGGGCAGTACAATCACTAGCTGGTGGCGCTATTGCTATGGCTTACGTATCTACTGCTTTAAATAAAATGGATAATTCTGAGCAAGGCCAAAAAGAGAGCTTGGCTCGTACAAAAGAAAAAACAGGTTACTTGAACGATAGTGCAGCACAAGAACGTGTTAATCGTATTATGAAAACGTTAGAGGCTACGCCGAGCGTAAAGCGTTCCTACGTTGTGTATGCTAACCCTGATGAGGAGTTCAATGCTTTTGCAACGCTTGGTCGTGTTATGTCTATCAACAAAGGTGCTTTAGATACGCTTGATGATGATCAATTGGCGTACGTAATGGCCCATGAAATTGCCCATGGCGAGCACAAAGATATTATCAATGGCGCTAAAAAACAAATTGGTTTATCTACAGCCGTAGGCATCGCTGCAGGCGGTAGCGAAGGGGCTGCCATTTTATCCAATGTAGCAGGCAACTACTTGTCTAACCAAGTATTCACAATGAGCCAAGAAAAAGCAGCCGATGAGTTGGGCTTCCAAATCTTAAGCGAATCTCCATACAATGTGGGCGGTGCACCGGTTCTATGCTAGTACTTCGCAATAAAGTGGGAGAACACTACCGTGAAGGGCTTTCACAAGTAGTGGCACCTAATAACCATCCGAAGTTAACGGATCGGGTGAACAATAATATTGCTCGCATGTACACATACTCTGGAAACCACGTAAACGTGTCTAAAGGCGCTGTTTATGTAAATGGTGATAATATCTATACCCCAGTCGCTAGCTACCGCTATACAGGGAAGAACGCGCTTTCTACATGGCTGGTAAATTAGCTCGCATGTACCACAACAATCAAGTGACACCAGGTTCTGCATCTTATAACGGTGGCACAGTAACGGTAGCAGGCCAAAATATCGTTACTACTCCAAATGCAGATGTAGCATTACAAGTGGCGACGAACCTTAATAATGCTTTTCGTGAAACCTGCAGGGGCAAGAGTCAATGCTAAAAAAAGTCAGCTAAGGTTAAACAAGAAAAACCTAAAACGGTAAAAGAAAACAAAAAAGCGAAAGATAATAAAAAAGCAGATAAAGCTAAAAAATAATAGTAATTACAAGATTCAGTAATACATTAGTATTTAGTAATACATCAGTATTTAACGATACATTAAGAATAGAAGAGGACTGAGCGAATGAACTGCACCTCCAAAAATTGTGTCCAATTTTTGGGGTGCAGATCACAATGCTTGGTCCTCTTTCTTATATAGACCGTATACAATAGATACTGTATACTAAAGCTATAAATATTCGGTTAATCGTAAGTTGCAGATGAGAGAGGGGCACTTATGAATCAAAAGAGAAGCATTTTTGGAGCCTTAAAATGGATTATATTCAATTATGTATTTTTTTAGGTATCCTTATACTTATTGGCCTAGTTATCGCTTTGGCACCAGATTTGTTGGGTGATGTCATACCGCGACATGGCACGGTAGGTAAATTATTAACGTCTTTGAATGAACGGAAAATTGAGGATAGTCAACATACAGTGATGACTGTACCTGATTATGTACGACGCGTTGTTGCTATAGGTGACAGTACGGCAGATATTATGGGGGCCATTGGTGGAGATCCCTATATCGTGGCTACGGATGGATCGCCTTATTCCGGTTCCACTCAGGTTAATGGTCGTGTAGAGTTAACAGTGGACTCCATTAAGTCCTACGAACCAGACGTGGTCGTAGCGCCAGATTCTACGCCTCCCTAGCCTTGTGTCGTCCTTGCGCGCCGCAGGCATACCTGTCTTTATATATACGAAAAAAGATAGCTTTAATGATATTATTTTAACGACTAAAATAATGGCAAAGATTTTCAAGGATGAAGATCCAGAACGTGAGTTTATTGTATCTAAACGTAATGTTAAGAAACTTGTAGAGCCTCACGAAAAGGATAAGAAGCCCGTTATTGCTTTATATAATAGCTCTCACGGTGTATATCGGTCGGGTATCATTCGGGATATGATTGAAAAGGTGAACGGTATTGATGGAGCCGGTAATCTTGTTATAACCCAAAATGGCAAGGATCCTAAGATTTTCTCTGATGTGTCTTGGTACCGAGATCATAAAACGACGGTGGATATGAACCAATCTATGGGAACGAAGGCCGACTTGATTCGCATCAATCCAGATGTTATTTTTGTGCCTACCCGTTTTATCGACAAAATGCCTGAGTACAAACAAGACGTAGCTGCTATTATGAACGATCCAGACTTACAAAATGTTACAGCCGTAAAAAAAGGGTATGTCTATCCAATTCACGAAATGTTTGTTATGAGCTATTCCTGGAAAGCCTTCATGGCCATGGAACAAATGGCAAAATGGCTCTATGGTCCTAGTACCTATGAGGGCATCGTTAAATATAAGAGCGAACCGTGATTAAGGGAGAGAGAGTATGCAATTAAAGCGTTTATTAATATTATTAGCCATTTTCTGTGGCGTTTTGGTGGTAGCCGTTATGGGTATGTACAAGTCTTGGAATGCTTTCACAAGCGGCGGTATTTTTGGTATGTTGAGCTCAAAGGGCATTTACAAGATGGTGGATGGTACCAGCGAGACGGTCATACTCGATCACAAAGCGGAACGCATCGTAGCAGTGGGTCCCTAATGCGCGGACCTCGCGTCTGAACTAGCGGGTGACTCCGTGGTGGCTAGCACTGCGGCACCGTACCAATCGTCTAATGGCGTAAAGCGCGGGTGGCCCTTGATGTGAAAGCTATTGTGGCCTTAAAACCAGATATTGTCATTGTAGAAGACGATGATGGTGCCACAGATCTCGTTAGGTTACTGCGTGAGGCAGGTGTAAAGGTGGCTCTTCTTAGAGCGCCTAAGACGGTAAAAAGAGGTAGAGGATCAAACGCGCAATGTAGGACAGCTGTTAGGTCGTGCTGATAAAGCGGAATCCCTCATTACAACGATGATGAACTACATCCGCGATACAGAGTCTTTGCGATTTGCTCGCCGTGATGACCCGAAAAAGACCGTTGCCGTTTATAATGAAAATGGTCTATATGGGGCGCCAGACACATTGATTCAAGACATGTTGAAATACGTAAATGTAGACGATGCGGCGACTAAAGTAGGCGTAAAATGGTCCCACATGGGTAAAAAGGATGATCTTATTAAGGCTAATCCCGATGTGATTATTGTACCTACAGATGTGAAAGCAGCAGGCTTTAACCGCGATGCGGTACTTAATAGCTACTATAATGATCCGGCCCTTAAAAATGTTAAGGCCATTAAGAATAAGAAGGTCGTTATTATATCTAATGAATCTATGATGGCTAAGACATACCACATTGGCCGTGGCATATATAATATGGCTCAATTCGTGTATGAACGATAATATATTAATATAATAGATGTATGTATCCCTTTGTAGACCTTTTATGGTTATATATCGTATAATAATCATCATTCTGAAAGAGCCTTTAATTAGGCTCTTTCATTTTTACATTAATTTATCGTGGTATAGTAGTACAGCACTATGAGAGTTATTTTCAATAGCCAATAAATTAGGCATATGTAAATAAGTATGTGTTATAAAACTATAGATTTTCTATAGTAAAAGCTCTATAATATTATGTACCTATATATATCTATGTAATTGTTTTTAAATTTACTTTGTGATGTATCCGTTATTTACTTGTATAGTAGGTATTTTGTTACTTTCACAGTTATCACAACCTCCTTGTTGAAGAGGTTTATTTTTAGAGGAGTTGGATCGAAATGAAACAACCTGAATTGTCGCCGTATATGATGGCTCGCAAGCCGTCTGGCATTCGCTTAGGACAAATTAAATTCTTGGAACGTAAGAACCCACCTATCTTGGTGAATGGTTCTATTGGTAATGTAATGCGTCCTATGCATCCCGCCATGCAGCGTAGGTTGTTCAATTTGGGCATGTGAATAGCCCGTTCCATAATGGCATCGTACCATACGTACCAACTACGGGTACTAATGAATGTCGCGAAGCATTCCTTCACATTTTACGCAGCCAAGGTTTTGATACAACTGGTCTTGATGTACTTGTAACAGACGGTGCATCCATGGCGATGGAAATCATCATGCTTGGCGTATGTGGTGGTGCAGGCGAAGAGGAACGTCCTCTTTTGATGTTCAACCCATCTTATACTAACTATGATGCGGTAGGTCTTCGCATTGGTCGTAAAACAGTTACTGTGGAGCGTGAGCTGAACGAAGATGGCGAATTTGAATTGCCATCCGTTGAAACTGTAGAGCAACGCATTATCGATACAAAACCAGGCGCATTGCTCATCATTCCTTACGATAACCCAACTGGTCAATTATTTAGTAAGGAAACTTTGATTGAATATACTAAGCTATGTGTTAAACATAATTTGTGGATTATTTCTGACGAAGCATATCGTGAATTGGCTTACGAAAAAGGAAAAGAAACATCTAGTATCTGGGCTTTAACCGATAAAGATGTGCCTGGCATCGAAGGTCGCCGTATCAGTCTTGAAACGGCTAGTAAGGTTTGGAATGCTTGTGGTCTTCGCATTGGTGCCATCATTACAGATAATAAATTGTGCTACGAAAAATCTGTTGCTGAATATACGGCAAATCTCAGTGCTAATACATTGGGCCAATATATCTTTGGCGGATTGAAGCACGAGTCCTACGCACAATTACACAATTGGTATGAGCAACAACGCGATTACTACCGTCAAATGATCTTTGAACTTTACCAAGGTTTCAAAGAGGTAGAGCCGGACTTCATCGTATCTCGTCCTGAAGCGTCTATTTACTTTGTAATCGACGTACGCAAGGTGGCTAAACCTGGCTTTGACGGTGTAGAGTTTGCTTCTTGGTGTGCCGAACACGGTGCAGTAAGCCTTGATGATGGCCAAGAATACACACTTCTATGGCACCGCTCAATGGTTTCTACAGCGGTAAAAAAGGCGATGATAACCCAGGTAAGACACAATTGCGCTTATCCTTCTGTGAAAATCCAGACTTATTACGCTTGGCGCCTGAATTGTTATCTAAACTATTCAGAGCTTATGAAGCACAACGTTAACATAAGAATGCCCTCCCTATGGAGGGCATTTTTTATGGGAGTTGATACAAATAAAAAAAGAAGCTATAAGACTATGCGTTATAGCTTCTTTTTGTTTTCTCCCTAGTCATAGTTTGTAGGGAGGAGCAATTATTTTCCTTCTTCATGATGTGGTCCCTTAGTACGCATTTCGGCTGCGAGCTGCTCGCTAGGCATAGAGTTTTCCTCTGTTGTTGGATACGAAGTGTCTTCTAAGATAACCGTTTCTAACAGTTTGTCAACGTGAACAGACTGAATAGATACTTCTTTGCTGTACCATTCGCCAAAAATCGCGAATTACCTTTTCGTTACGACGGAAGTAGGTATATTGGTCGATTTTACGAGATTCTACAAGTTCCGCATTTTCTAAGATGCTCATAAATGTAGAAATAGACGATTGAGATACACCGCAGCGTTTTTGGATACTCTTAACGCTTACACTGTTAGGAAAATCGATAAGAGTTTTAGAGTGTACTTGTACACCAAATTCTTGCTCTGGGCGTTTTAGCCACAATATAATATCTAACCGATGCGGATTGGATAATGCTTTCAAGATTCTTAACGGGTCCATAGGGCCTCCTCTTACTAAAAAAATAACGAGTTCCTAACCTTGACCGTGGACTTGCATTATGCGGTCGTATTATACGCGTCTTGCTCCGTATAGGGTTTTTTTCCTACTTTTTATCATACGCTACTTTCACTGTGAAAGCTAGAAAAAAACTTATATATTTCACGAATTGATGAATTTTATTGCACTTAATTAAAAAAATCTTAGTGTGAAATAGTATGAGTTTATAATGATTATATATACATCCTATAGAGTGTTATATAGCATAATTTCGTAAAATATAGAATATATTTATTTTTTTGTCGATTTTTTTAAAGGTGTTTTACCTCTTCGTAGAGAATATATATATACTGTATGAACTTATGTAAGTTAAGCTTTCATTTAAAGGAGCTGAGTATATGGCAATTGATCGTAATGAAACATTTGATGTCATCGTCGTTGGTGCAGGTCCAGCGGGCTCTGCGGCGGCATTGCGCCTCGCAGAACAACGGGCGAAAGTACTACTTATCGAACGTGGCACCGCACCAGGCGCTAAAAAAATATGATGGGTGGACGTATCTACACACATTCTTTAGAACGTCTTGTACCGGACTTTAGAGAACGTGCACCATTGGAACGTAAAGTGACAAAAGAACGTATTTCTATTGGCACTGGCAATGAAATGACTACTATTGAGTATAGTAATCAAGATGGGAAGCCTAATGAGGAATCTTACGTAGTATTGCGTGCTAAATTTGATAAATGGCTCGCAGGTGAGGCTGAGAAAAAAGGTGCTCTCCTCGTATCTAACGTACAAGTTACAGACCTTATCACTGAAGGTGAAGGCAAGAACCGTCGCGTTGTAGGCGTTCGCTGTCATGATGATGAAGTGTATGCAAAACTAGTTGTTATCGCAGAAGGTTCCAATACATTGTTATTGGAAAAAGCTGGTTTAACAGGCCCTACAGATCCAAGTACTATGGCTGTAGGTGTTAAAGAAGTATATAAACTTAAGAAAGATGATCTTGAAAATCGCCTCATGCTATCTGGTGATGAAGGTATGGCATGGCTTACATTGGGAGATATGACTGACGGCTTTATTGAGCGGTGGCTTTATTTATACTAATAAAGAAAGCCTTTCCGTAGGTATGGTTGTAGGTCTTGAAGATATCGGCAAAGCTAATAAATCTGTAGACGAAATGCTTTCAGCTTTCACAAGTCATCCAAGAATTGCACCATTGTTGAAAAATGGTCAATTGAAAGAACATAGTGCTCATCTAGTACCAGAAGGTGGTTATAAAGCAATGCCACAATTGAGCAGCAATGGTTATATTATCGTTGGCGATGCAACAGCGTATGTGTATGAACCTTGGTTATACTATTCGTGGGATGGACCTTGCCATCGAATCCGGCATGTGTGCCGCATCGCCGCTAACGTGGCATTGCGCGACGAAAAATATGGAACGCATTGCTAGTCTATATGAACGTGAAATCAAAAAAATTCTTGGTTGCATAAAGACTTGAAATTGTATAAAAACATGCCTGACTTCCTTGCATCCAATCCTCGTATATTCAAGGAATATCCAGCTCTCGTGAATAATGTGATGCGCGATGTATTCACTGTAAACGGTGACGGTGCTGTTCCGATGTTGAAAAAATTAATGGGTCGCGTTGGTGACGTTGGCCTTGTAACCTTGATTCGTGATGCATTGAAAGGGGTGCGTTCCCTATGAAATTAGAAGAGCGCTTGGGCGCCAATAAATATTATGTAGATGAAACGTCTCCTCATATCCTTGTGGATGGCGCTGGCTTCAGCCACGAAGAGAAAATGAAACTCGTAAATGGCTGCCCTGCTGGTCTATATACATTACAAGAAAATGGCGATTTAGCCTTTGACTTCGCTGGTTGTTTAGAGTGCGGTACTTGCCGTGTTCTCTGTGGCGAAACTATCGTAAAAACTTGGAAATATCCGCGTAACGCTAAGGGCGTAGAATTTAGACAGGGGTGAGTGTATGGAGTTATTAGTATGTGTCAAACAGGTTCCAGATACATCTGAGATTAAACTGGATCCGGAAACGAATAATCTCATCCGCACAGGCTTGCCTAGTATTGTAAACCCTGACGATATGCATGCGTTAGAGGCAGCTCTTGCGGTAAAAGACGAAAATGAAGGTAGCCGTGTAACAGTATTGGCGATGGGTCCTCCTCGCTGAGGATGCTCTTCGCGAATGTTTATCTCTCGGCGCTGATGATGCGGTACTCGTTACAGACCGCGCTTTTCGGTGGCGCTGATACATTGGCTACAAGTTATACTATTGCATCTGCTATCCGTCATATCCAAAAAGACAATGAATCGTCAATTTGAAATCATTTTCTGTGGTAAGCAGGCTATCGATGGCGATACTGCACAAGTAGGCCCTCAAATTGCAGAAGAACTCGGTATGGCGCAAGCAACGTATGCTTGCAAATTTGATGTAGATACAGCGGCTCAAAAAGCAACTGTAACACGGGGAGCACGAAAATGGTTACGAAATCGTAGAAGTGCCATTGCCAGTATTAGTAACGGCTACAGCTGAGCTTAACGAGCCACGTCAACCAGGTCTCTGGAGCTCTATTTACGCGAAACGTTATGAAATTTCCCATATTACATTGCGTGATATGCCTAATATTGATGAAAGCCGTATCGGCCTTTAACGGTTCCCCACGCGCGTTCGTAAGGTATACCAACCACCTCTTCGCGGTAAAGTTGAAATGCTTCCAAATGTTGAAGAAGGTTCTAAAAAGGTTCTCGAGTTGGCGTATAATATTAAGCCAGAAAAAAATTTGCTCATCTATTAGTTCCAAGCGACGCACCTGTTGCGACTGAGGAACCTAATGATGAAGGTGTTGATGTTAAAGATCCTGCGCAACGGGTCGCCACTGTTGAAAGTGTGTCCGCCAGCGATTTTTAAAGCGGTAGTCGCCGCTCAAGGTGATGAAGGTTCCAAAGGAGGTGACCGGTAATGGGTGTGACAAATTTTGATGATTATAAAGACGTCTTTGTCGTAGCCGATACCATCGATGATGTGGTGCATCCGGTTACTTATGAATTGATTGGCCAAGCTCGCCGTATCGCTAAGGAATTGGGCCAACTCGTTCAAGTTATGTTACTTGGCGAACATGTTCAATCCGAAGCAGAAGAACTCGTAGCACATGGTGCTGATATTGTTCACGTTTTTGAAAGCCCTCTTTTGAAATACTATACAACTGATGGCTACACCAAAGTATTAACTGACTTCTTCAAAGATCATAAGCCCTAACGTAATTTTTAATCGGCGCTACTAACAATGGTCGTGACTTGGCACCTCGTATGTCTGGTCGCATGCAAAAACGGTGTAGTAGCAGACTGTACAATCTTGACTGTAGATACTGCAGAAGGCCTTGTAGAATGGACTCGTCCTGCTTTGGGCGGCAACATCTTGGCGGAAATCATTTCTCCAAACCATCGTCCACAAATGGGCTCTGTACGTCCTAACGTATTCAAGAGACCAGAGCGCATTGCAGATAGCTGGGGCCGTATTCAAGTTGAACAATTCGACCTTAAAACCTGAAGACATTCGCATGAAGCGTCTTGACTTCATTCCATTCGGCAAAGATGGTTACAATATCCAAGAAGCAGATATCATCGTAGCTGGTGGTCGCGGCATGGGTTCTAAAAGAAAAACTTTGATAAACTTTACGAACTTGCTGAAGCTATTGGCGGCGTAGTAGGTGCTACACGTCCACTCGTTGAAAAAAAGGCTGGATTGAATTGCCGTACCAAGTAGGCCAAACTGGTAAAAACTGTGAGTCCTAAACTATACTTGGCATTCGGTATTTCCGGCGCTATCCAACACGTGAGCGGCATCTCCGGTGCTGACACAATCGTGGCTATTAACAACGATCCAAACGCAGAAATCTTCCAACACGCCAACTATGGCATCGTAGGGGATTGCATGGAAGTGTTAAATGATATGTTGGCGCATCTGAAATAAAAGATGTGCATAAAGTGGCGTTAGATATTTAATAGAATATAGACCGAGGATACCCTTCCTGAAAGCCTCCAAAGCCACCCACTCCCGCTATGCGAGGGCCGCTAAGTCGTTTTCAGAAAGGGTATCCTCTTTTTATTATCATATTCATAAATTCATAAGCCACTTTATGTATTCTTTTAAATCCTATCTGCGCCGACATATCATTTAGGGGAAAAGGAGAGAATGCTACGCGTAGCGCTCCAATGTATACACTATTTTTATCGATTATAGGTAGTAGGGTAGCGTTTTTTGATTTTCTTAATGGTATAATGAATTTGTAAGAATTAAACGGATTGAGGATAAGGAGGCTTTTATGGCTCGTAATGTTTTTTTGTCACTGGTGCAACATCTGGTATTGGTCTTTGTATTGCTGAAGCTTATGCAAAGCATGGCGATAATGTGTTGATTTCTGGTCGTCGTGCTGAGTTGCTCGACGAGGTACAGGCTCGTTTGTCTCAAAAGAATATGGCGTGCGTGTTGAGACTTTAGTTCTTGATGTGCGTAGTCGCGAGGATGTGGAAAGTAAGGTTCCTGCTGCTATCGAGGCTTTTGGTGGCGTCAATGTACTCGTTAATAATGCTGGTCTTGCACAAGGGCTTGATCCGTTCCAAGATAGTGCTGTTGATGATGCGGTGACTATGATTGATACCAACGTGAAAGGCCTTTTATATGTAACAAAAGCAGTGCTACCTTTTATGATTGATAAAAATGAAGGTCATATTGTAAATATGGGCTCTACTGCGGGCATTTATGCATATCCAGGTGGCGCTGTGTATTGCGCAACAAAGGCAGCTGTTAAGACATTAAGCGATGGCATTCGCATGGATACCATAGCTACAGATATTAAGGTTACTACCATTCAACCAGGCATCGTAGAAACTCCATTTAGTGAAGTACGCTTCCACGGTGATGCAGAACGAGCTAAATCTGTCTACGCTGGTATTGAGGCTGTTCAACCAGAGGATGTAGCCGATGTTGTACTATATGTAACTAACCAACCTAAACGCTTGCAAATATCCGATGTAACCATCATGGCGAACCAACAAGCGGCAGGATTTATGGTTCATAAGAAATAATAGGCTATTATACTAAGGTTGATAACATGATATAGGTAGTATTTATTACTTGAAATCCTATATCATTTAGGATATACTTGTTAAGCGCGTTTTGATAAATATAATTTTACAAAATGCATTTTCGGAGATTGTTGTTATGACAACAAAGATAAAAACATTACTAGTGGCTTCTTTAGCTTGTGCAGCTATTGGTTCCTATAGCATTACTAGTGCTCACGAGCCATCTGTTGGAGATAGATCTGTGCCTGTGACTGGTGGAATTTCAGTTGAACCTACAGAACCAAATGTTATTATGCCCAGCCCCGTACATGTGTTTACCACCGTTAAAGAAGCGTCGGAGTATATGAATATTACACCACAGATGCCAAAGTTATTGCCTGTAGGCTTTTAATATTCAATCTGTCATAACCTTAGAGAAAGATATATTACAAGTGGTTTATGTCTATGAACCTGGTGCGGATCCATACTATAATCAAGCTGGCAGTGCATATGTTATATATCGCTCATCTAAAGTTACCTGGTGATATCAGCGGTGACCATAAGATTCATAAGGTGATAGAAACTGAAGGTGTAGACGGTACAAAGGTTACTTTCAAAGGCAGTGACAAAATGGTCTATCTTGCATCGTGGATAAAAAATGGACAAAATCACTCGTTAGATTTTTATCGTCCTGTTACACGAGATGTGGCGAAGGCTATTATCCGTAATATTGTTGAAGAAACATTACATACAAAAATAAATGTGTTTTAGTAATTTTCGCTTGAGCGAAGGGAGATTATACGGATGGTTAAAAAATTTCTATTAATGGCAGTTGCCTGTGCGTGCGTAGGTTCTTATACTGTAGCTGGTGCTCAAGGAACTTTTGATGTACCACCTGATCCAGCTAAGCCTATGGTAGCAGAACAGGCAGCGCCTATGGTTAGCATGCCAAATCCTATACATGAATTTAGCACTATTGATGAAGCTGCTAAATACATGAATATTATGCCTCATCTACCTAAAGTATTACCTATAGGCTATAATATTGAGTCTGTAAGCACAATCAATAAAGATGTATTGCAAGTTGTGTATGTTTACCAAGTTGGTGAAGATGCAACTCGCAATCAAGCAGCAGGCAAACGCATTGTGTATCGCGTAGCTAATACAACAGGCGATATTAGTGGTGATCATAAGGATTATCGCGTTACAGCTACTGAAAAAGTAAACGGTACAAAGGTTACTTTCAAAGGTGGCCACAAAATGGTATACCTCGCAGGTTGGACGAAAGATGGTCAAACCCATGCGATGTACTTTGAACGCCCTGTAACTCGCGACATGGCAAAAGCGATCATTGCTAACACTGTAGCACCTACAGCACATAGAGCACCTACAAAATAATATAACAGTCCAGCCTAGTGGGATAGGCATGCGAGCTGTGGTGAAGCACTCGCATGGACACTGTAAGGGTTATATAAGAAGCGGCTCCTCTCATGAGGGGCCGTTTTAGTATATATGCTAAAATTTCATAATGAAAATCATTCTAATATATACATAGGGGTATATCTAAAAATAAGAATCATTGTTATAATATAATATGGTTATTATTTGATGAAGAAGGCAGGTGATGTATTGTATCGATTAATACTACAGCGTTTGGCAGGTATTGTAGGTATTTTATTGGTTGTTACCATCGGTACATTTGTATTGATAAAATTATCTCCTATTGATCCCGTGTCGATGAAGTTTAATCTTCTAGGAGCTACACCAGATCCAGTTGTAGTTGCACAGATACGAGAGCAGTTGGGGCTCAATGATCCTTGGTGGCAGCAATACTTACGTTGGTTAGGTCAAATTGTACAAGGGGACTTTGGTGAGTCCATTCTGTACGCTTTACCAGTAGCGACCATTCTTGGTGGCGCCTTGCCTAATACCTTAGGGCTCGTATCCTTAGCTCTTGTTATGGGGATAGTGGTGACTATACCGCTCGGTATGCTATCTGCAAAGTATCAAGACTCATGGATTGATCATGGGGTTCGTCTCGTTACATTCTTAGCGTTAGCAATCCCTAGCTTCTGGGTCGGTTTATTATTACTGTACTTATTCGGTGTTAAATTACAGTTAGTGTCGGTAACGAATACGACTGGATTTTCTGCCTATGTTCTGCCCGCGGTAACCCTTGCTTTATGGATATGTGGTCTCTACATTCGTCGATTGCGCAATGCTATTTTAGAAGTGTCACGACAGCCCTTTGTACAGGGGGCGCGAGCATTAGGCTTGCCAGAATGGATGGTCTACACCCGTTACATATTCCCTCATGTAGGTCTTATGTTATTGCCTATGATGGGGGTAACGATGGGTGCTATGCTAGGTGGATCTGCCGTTATTGAAACGGTATTCGCCATAAAAGGTATTGGTTACATGATGGTGCAAGGTATTATGGCTCGCGATTATGTATTGATGCAAGGTTACATTATTTGGATTACTATGGTGTTCATCGTGATTAATATTATCATTGATGTATTGAGTGTTTGGCTGAATCCGAAGCGAAGAGCCGCTATAAAAGGAGGCTCCTATGAGTAGACGAAAGCCTTATACTTTATATGCAATGTTGGTATTATCCGCTTTGTGGATTGTATTTTTCCTGTGTGCTCCGTATATAGCACCCTTTGATCCTGAAACGACGAGTGTTGCAGACCGCTTACAAGACATTAGTAGTACTCATCTATTAGGGACTGACCAACTCGGTCGTGATGTGTGGTCTCGTATTCTGTACGGTGGTAAAGCCTCTTTAGGGATTGCTTTCACTATCATTGGCATTAGTGGGGCCATCGGTATCGTTATTGGTGGATTGGCAGGATTCTCTACACCTCGCGTTGACCGTTGGTTATCTCGTTTAATCGATTTAGTACTTGGCTTCCCGAACATGGTCATTGCCATTGCTTTCGTTGGTATCATGGGACCGAGCATTACGAATGTCATCATTTCCTTGTGCATTACGAAATGGGCGGAATATGCCCGTATCACGAGAGGCCTCGTACAGATTGAACGCCACGCAGAGTATATTACCTTTGCTCGCATGTCAGGTGCTTCAAATCTACGAATTCTGTGGCGCTATATTCTGCCGAATGTATTGCCACCGTTGGTGATCGTCATTATTCAACATTTAGGGGAGACCATCATTTTGGTAGCTAGTTTCTCGCTCATCGGTATCGGTGTGCAACCGCCAGATCCGGAGTGGGGCGCTATCTTGTTGAGTTCCCGAGATTTCTTACAAACGGCACCGTGGCTGTTAATTTACCCAGGGCTCGCCATTTTTATTACTGTCGTTTTATTTAACTATATTGGCGATGCGTTGCGCGATGCCCTCGATGTATCTCGTTAACCGTGCTGTGTATAGATTTTTTATGGTGAAAGCCTCTTTTACAGAGGTGATGTTCAAAAAAAGGAGAAGTTATGAAACGTTGGTTATTAGCGTGTCTAACTATGCTGTGCATGGTAGCTCTCTTGGTCGGCTGTGGCAATGATACTGCTAAAGACAGCAAACAAGGGAAGCATATGAATGTTGGTTTGTATTGGTTTGGTGAAACATTAGATCCAACTCACGAATGGGATGCGTGGACATTGACTCGTATCGGTGCAGGTGAAAACTTAGCCGTTGTAACACCAGATATGAAATTTGCCCCACAATTGGCAGATTCTTGGGAAAATGTGGACTCTACAACATGGAAATTCCATATCCGTGAAAACGTTAAATTCCACAATGGTACACCGATGACACCTCAAAAGGTAAAAGAGTCCATCGAGTATACGATGAAACAAAGTGCTCGTTCCGCTAAAGCAGTTAAAATAGAGTCCATCACAGTAGATGGTCAAAACTTGATTATTAAAACTACAGAGCCTAATGGTTCCTTGTTATCTAGCTTGACTGAACCTGCTTTCGTTATCATGGATACTGCAGACCTTAAAGATGTAGCATCTAAACCAGTTCTTACAGGCCCTTACAAAAATCACTAATTTCAAAAAAAGGTGAAACAATTGAACTCGTTGCCTTCGCAGATTACTGGGGCGACAAACCAGGTCTTGATTCTGTAACTGTAAAAAGACATCGAAGACAACAATAAACGTGCTATGGCGTTACAATCTAAAAGACGTAGACGTGATTCAAAAAGTGGACTCTACTAACCGCAGCTTGTTCAAAGACGGTTTCAATATTCAAGATATCGCAGGCGTTCGTGTATTGATGCTGAAAGCAAACCACACAGAAGCATCTCCATTGCATGATAAAAGCGGTGCGTTCTGCTATTGCTCATATCATTAACTATGACTCTATGGCAAAAATTATTGGTAACGGCGCCAAACCAGGTGCGGCACTATTCCCGCCATCTGCCAACTTAGGTTATGATGCGATTGCTAATAAACCGATGACAGATGTGGCGAAAGCTGACCAAATCTTGACTCAAGCTGGCTATGCTAAGAATGCAAACGGCATATACGCAAAAGACGGTAAAGAATTAGCTATTACTCTTGCTATTTGGGGGAAAGATACAAGCTTATACGAAGAAATTCAACAAGAATTGAAAAAAGCAGGTATTGCTGTAACTCTTAAGAAATTACAAAGCGCTGGTGAAGTAGATACACTTGGTACAGATGGTTTTGATTTAGTAGAACGTAATGTAGTTACTATGTCTACAAATGATCCTTATTGGGCTCTCAGCTTGTTCTACAAAACTGGTGCGAAAGCAAATGTTGGTGGCTACTCTAACCCTCAAGTAGATGCGTTAATCGACCAATTGTCTGTAACATTTGATCAAAACGAACGCTCTAATATTGCTAAACAAGCACAACAAATCTTAGTTGATGACGTAGCAGATATTTATTTGTTGTATCCAAGTGCAACGGTTGTATCTACTACAAAAGTTAAAAATGTACCAGTACATCCAATCGATTACTACTTATTAACAAAGGATTCTACTATTGAATAAATCTGATTGTATCGTATTTGATAAGGTTACAATTTCATACGGTGCGGAGCAAGCGGTGCGCGACGTATCCTTCTCCGTGCCCAATGGTGAGGTCTTTGCCATCGTTGGTGAAAGCGGCTCTGGTAAATCTACGTTAGTTCATGCCGCCTTTGGCATGTTGAAACAAGCTAACATTAGCGGCCAAATTTTGCTAAACGGAACCGATATTTCTACATTGAGTGATGGTGATTGGCGACAATTGCGGGGTACAAAGATTTCCATGATCTTTCAAAATCCCAGCGCCTATCTAAACCCAAATCGAACCGTAGAAAATCACTTCAAAGATTTATTTTGTGCCCATGGTGAAAGCTATGATGCAAGCCGCGTTATAGATATGCTTAATCTCGTTCACTTAACCGATGGAGAACGTATCTTACAGTCCTATCCGTTTCAGTTGAGCGGTGGTATGCAACAACGGTTAGCCATAGCCTTAAGCCTCATCTTGAAGCCGAGTATCGTATTTGCCGATGAACCGACTAGCGCCTTAGATATGCTCGTGCAAGCCTCTGTATTGGACCTTATGAAAGAGGTAACACAGGCTCTTGGGGCAACGGTGATTATTGTAACCCATAATATCAAGGCAGCTGCTCGCATTGCCAATAGCATTGGGGTTATGAATAAGGGGCAACTCGTTGAAGTGGGATCCTCCGAAGAGGTCATGGCCCATCCAAAGGATGAGTATACTCGCATCTTGTTAGATTCCGTAACGAAAGTGGTGTAGTATGATTCAACTCGAGAAAATCTGTAAACAATATACGAACCACAATCATACGGTCCATGCCGTTGATAACGTATCTTTTTCCGTGGCTCCCAATGAACGAGTAGGCATTGCAGGTGGCAGTGGTTCTGGTAAAAGTACTCTCCTTAGACTGATTGCTATGTTAGAAAAACCTACCTCTGGGAGTCTGCGACTCTTTGGTGAAGACGTAACATCCATTCAAAACCATACAGAAATATATCGTTCTATGCAGATGATGTTTCAAAATCCCTTGGCGGTGATTCCTCCAAGGATGAACTTAGAAGCATTTCTCTTAGAGCCATATATTAACTATGGTCTCATGGATATAGCGGCAGCAAAGGACGATATCCGCAAATGGATACAACGGGTCGACTTACCGGAACATACGGTTTATAAATACCCTCACGAAGTCAGTGGTGGTCAACTGCAACGTGTTGTATTGGCACGGATCATGCTGATGAATCCAAAACTAGTACTCTTTGACGAACCTACATCGGCCCTTGATGCGGTGAATCAAAAGTTGGTGCTAGACCTCCTACAAAAACTATATACGGAACACCCTTCGGCTACGTATTCGTCAGCCATGATATCGGACTATTACAAGCCGTAACAGACCGAATCATCGTCATGAAAGACGGACAAATCGTAGAAACCATCGAATCAAAACGACTCAAAGAAGCGGTACATCCATATACACAAGCACTTGTGGAAGCGAGTGAGTAGAAAAAGAGCCCCTGTTTGGAACAGGGGCCTTTTTGCTATATATTTATTATTCAAGTACGTAAGTGTTGGTAAAGTAATTGCAATAACTTATATAAGAGGTCAAAAATATTTTCTTACCATATGAGACTTGGCTTAATAGTTAATTTGAAACATATAGGTTTTGTAGAAAGCATAACAGATTGACATATCGCGAAATTACGATATAATCATTTTAGAGGTGATTAAAGATGAATCAATTAGAGGTCTTTAAAGCACTTGCTAATGAATCACGTTTACAGATTTTATTTTGGTTAAAGGATCCAAAGCGTTACTTTACGCATCAAGAACCGGTAGACATGGTGGAAGTCGGCGTCTGTGTAGGTCAAATCCAGCTCAAATTAGGCGTTACCCAATCGACGGCATCTCAATATTTGTCTGTATTGCAAAAGGCAGATTTGGTGATTGCTACACGAATTGGCAAATGGACCTATTACCGTCGCAACGAGAAAACCATTGCAGAGTTAGCAAAGTTGGTAGAAACTGAATTATAAAAGAGCATGAATATATAACACATAAGTATGTGTCATAGAATTACTAGTGAAATGATTGTATTGGTAACATTAGTATATTGATAACACTAGTACATTGATAACACAGTTATTGATAATACGAGTATATTGATACAATGCGTACTATTTCGTGAGTGTGATTATATAGGATTGCTTTTTTATTCGCTTGATATATCGGTAATTCGCAATATGTAAATGTGATATTACTTTTCAGTCATCAGCCAAATTATTTAATATAGTACCTATAAAAGTAGGAGAAAGAGGCTATAATGGCACAACATAACTTAACAGATACAATTACATTCCGTCGTGGCTTAACGATTCCGAACCGCATTGCCTTGGCTCCGATGCAAACTCAATCTGCATTAGAGGGTGGCTATGCAAGTAATGATACGATCCGTTATTACAATCATCGTTCTAAGGCAGCAGGCCTATTGATTACTGAGTTTCATTATGTTAGCGAAAATGGTGGCCCAGCGTACATGCCTGGCTATCCATCCCAAATGGGCATTTACTCTGATGTTCACTTAGAAGGGGCTAAGAAAATTGCACAAGCTTTAAAGAAAGATGGCAATAAAGCAGTTATGCAGATTCATCATGGTGGTCGCATGGCGATTGGTCGCTATATTAATCATCAAGATGTAGTAGCCCCTAGCGACTTACACCGCAAGTTCCCTGTTCGTGCTCTTACTGAAAGTGAAATTGAAGAGATCATTGCAGATTTTGGTCGCGCTACAAAACGAGCTATCGAAGCTGGCTTCGATGGCGTAGAGATTCACGGTGCTAACCACTATTTATTGCAACAATTCTTCTCTGTATTAACAAACCACCGTACAGATAAATGGGGCGGCTCTTTAGAAAATCGTATGAGATTCCCACTAGCGGTTGTGCGTGAAGTAAAACGCGTAGTAGCAGAAGCGGGCGTACAAAACTTCATCATTGGCTACCGTTTGAGCCCAGAAGAAATCCACGGTACAGATATTGGTTATACTTATAAAGAATCCCTTCAACTCGTAGAGACTATTGTAAAAGAAGAGTTGGATTACATCCACTTATCCTTATGGGGTGGCTATGATTCTAAACCAGAAGGCGCAGATCAATCCTTTGGCTCTTTATTCAAAGCAGCTCTCGATGATGAAACAAAGCTTATTATTGTAGGCGATGTCTTCAGCGAAGAAGCAGCTCGTGATGCTGTAGAAAACTACACTGACATCATCGCAGTAGGCCGTGGCACTTTGGTGGATCCTGAATTTGGTCATAAAATCATGAACGGTAAAGGCGATACCATCGTTCACGAAGTAACTCCAGAACATGTTCCAAACATGCACCTAACACCAGGCCTATTTGAAGCTTTCACACGTACTGATGCCTTGGGCTTGCCACCATTACCAGGTGCAGAATCTATCTATGACCAACACAGAGGTACATACGATAACCATCCGTTAGCAATTCCATACGCGGAACAATAAAAAGCAAGTTTGTAAACGAAAGCCCCTGTTTAAAACAGGGGCTTTTTTTATGAAAAAGTGATTATCTACAATGTGTAGATAACCACTCGATAGTTAACATCGTATTATGTAATCTAATAAAAATACTGTATATACTGATATTATTTATGTTTAATTAGTTTTTCTGATTTTACTTTTAGCCCAATGTTCGATGTCAATTTGGTATGGATTAATATAAAACCAAAAATAGATATAATATAATTAAAAAGCATTTATACAATATAATAGAATTTTTGAACCCACTCTTTATGCGTTGAGAGATGAAATAAATGACTAAACGAAAAAAATATTTTTTTAGAGGATCAATGGTTTCAAAAGGATGAAGTATAGAGCTTTTGAAGGAATTAAACTTCCAATGTGATTTAGTGTAGCCAAAACATAATATACTCCTACTAATAGAAAACTGAGTAATATTACACCGATACCTAGTCGAATCGTTTGAAGTACTAAAAATCGGAAGAATGACGTTATAGTTTTTAAAAATTTGCTGATTTTATTGAGTCCTTGTTTTCTATATTTTTAGACAATTGTTTCAATGCGATTTTTATTATGCAAGTTACAGTCATAAGTATGGTAAAAATTAGAAAAACAATAGAAAAAGAAAAATGGTATCATCCAATAAAGTGTAAACTCTAATTTATATAAAAAAGATTTGTATTGTATCAGGCACAAATCCTTATAATCTAATATATTTACAGTATAGTTATCATACAAATAATTTGCAAAAAAATAGATATTGTAAATGATATGGCGATAAATTTTACAATTAAATCAATGCGGGTTCCTATGAATTCTAACATTGTTTTAATAACTCCCTAACATAACTTTTATTTATATTTATAAGTATATAATAATATGATTATGTATAAAATAATTATATCTAATATGTAAAGGGATTCTAAAAGCCTATAGCTATAAAATATGGTATCTCATACTTGAAGGCATTGGATTATTAAGTGATCCCTATAAGAGATAATGAAAAATATAGTACAATATTTTTACTTACTTTACTATATTATATTTTTGATAAAAATATTCATTGTTCAAGTAAGTTCATTAAAATCATCTATAATCTTGAACAAGTATTAATTAATGCTACACGTTTGATTCGTTATTTTATTAATCTTAATCTTTTATAGCATTCTGTTTATGAATAAATGATGAATTATTAAGCTTTCGTTAATATATATATGCTAATCTAGTATTAATATATCTCGGGACAGTAATAGGAGGGTGAAAGTATGAAAATCTCAAAAATTATTATTAATTCCATTATTGGCTATTGGACTTACTGTTGGAGGAGGAATCTCTCAAGAAGTTCATGCTATTGATAGATATGTTACTACATATAGTGATGGTAGCTCTATTTGGTTATCAAGTATAAGGTCAAATCCGGCTAAACGAGACTTTTTATATAGTAACTGTCAAATATGTAGAGCTTAGAGGCCGATATGATTATGAAACTGTAAGTTTCAAGAAAAACAACAATAAATGGTATTATAATCGAGGTAATGGGTGGGAATCTGTTAAACCAAATACATCTATGAATGATATCCTGTATTACATCATGCACTTATAATCTACGTAACATAAGATTTTCATAATATAACAAAATAAATATAGATCCTATAAAAAGCCCCTGTATTAAGCAGGGGCTTTTTGTAGGAATAGAGACTTTTATGCAGACGTGGTAAATATAAATACTTTATTTAAAGGATTTTATATTTACTTGTAGAAATATATAAATAGTATGTTATTAGGAGGAAATTACATATGGATTTTTAATTCAATTATAGATTTCTTCAGGGAAAAACACCTGGATTTTTGGGGAGTGGTGGATTGGTTGGATTACTTATATTGATAAATTCTATTTTTAGTAAATCTAGAAATGGATTACAGCAAATAAAATCAGGGAAAAATTCAATTAATATTCAATCAAATAATGATGTGAACTTGGGAGATATTAATAATGTTAGAGAGACAGAAGATAGAAACAGGAGATAATTCTAATACAGTTGTGGCAGGGGGAGATGTTAATCAAGTTACTAATGGTATTACATATGGAGAAGTAAGAGAAATCTGTAGTGATTTATTTGAATTGAATTTTTATAAATTGAAAGCCGAGGCAGAATCTGTTGCAGTTGCAAGAGCAGAAATGCTTTATTAATAATTTTATTCATAAACTAGAAAAACAGGATATAATTAAACCTGTAGTTTTTCAAGATCCTGATATGCAATATTCATTAGTGAATGCACAAATTACGTATGCGAAATCTGGCGATGAAGTAATTGAAGACTTATTAATAGATCTCTTAATAGAACGAGTCAATAGTAATGAAGATGAGTTAAGTAAAAATTATACTGAATGAATCTTTAAAACGTAATTAATTTACTAACTAAGGAGCATTTAAATATTTTTAGCAGTTATATGAGATACGTTAAATTAGATTCGCCGAATAAGTCTGAAATAATTGATCACTTTTCTTTTATATTAGGTTTAATGGAACAATGTCCTCATATCCATGCAGAGATAATATTTGATCATTTAGCATATAGTAGATGTACAAGTCCAACTAGTGGGTTTATGCATCCAGCAAGTGGCACACTTCGTGATTATATAGAGCCATATTTTTGGAGTTCCAATTCCGGAGAATTCAAATGATATAGAGACATTATTAAAAAAAGAAAAAAATGTTTTGAAAAAAATAATTAAGATTTGGGATAACTCTAGATTATGTAGTGCCTTTCTTACGAGTGTTGGTAAATCACTTGCAATAACGTATATGAGAAGTAAAGACTTGATGTTACCATATAGTGAGTGGTTGAAGTGTAATAGTTCCACTGAAAGTGAATTAGGAGCTAGATTTTTCATAGATACCTAATATATTAGTATACATGAATATCTCAGAAAGAGCTCGTTAACAATATGTTAATGAGCTCTTTTTAGTAATGTTCTTTATTCAATTTCTGCTTTCAAATCGATAATATTTTTTGCGGCAGTGCAACTAGGGCAGTCACAGAATTCAGCGCCTTGTGCTTTGATGTCTTTAGCGTGTTGTAATAGGTTAGCAGAGACCTTCTTGGCCAAGGATTTGTACAGCGTGTTCGGAACCTGCAAAGCCGATTGTTTCATCGATAAGGGCAATATTTTTGTTCTGCTACGGATACGAGCTGTTTTGTAAGCTCTGCTTGTTTTTTTCTGTACCCTCTGCATCGAGCCAAGATTGAGCGAATTCTTTTACCGTTGCATTGCTTTGTGGTGCATCTAATAACGCTTGTACGAGTTGTGTTAATTGTGTATGTGTCATGATTATTTCCTCCATCTAACTATTAATAGTTTTGGAATAGTGCACTTACTATCATATGAGCACTTGTTCCTTTTGATGATTTTATTATAACATCTACAGTCATTTTTGAATAGTAGAATTATTTATGATAGGTACTATCAAATATGATAGATTTGTGATAATAGCTGGTTTAATTTTTAGAGATAAAAAAAGAGGAATGCTTTCACATTCCTCTTTAGCTTCGTTAGAATAAATTTGAGCGCTTTTAGGTCCTTTTTGAGATTACTTCAATCCTAAATCCTCAATCATTTCCTTTACATTAGCATATGATTTTGCTTTTACTTTTCCTGCTAATATATCTTTTGTTTCTTGAATAGCGCCTTCTGTTTCTGCATTATAACGAGGTTGTTTAGGTTGAAATGGAAATCCGCCTCCATTAGAGATGTGTGGAGAAAAATATTAATCGCATCAGTTACGGATATGCCAAAGTTAGCATATAATGCTTCTAATTGTGCTTTCACAGCTGGCTCGATACGTAAACTGATAGAGGCTGTTTTAGCTATAGTATCACCTCCTGTTACTTATATCGTAATGCAGATGCTTTAAATAAGCAATTATATGATTACAAATTGCAAGCAAAATGCTTTCCTTTTTCTGGGGGAAAAATCCTTACAGATATAAGAGCATTAGGATATTAGGTGATATAATTAACTTACTATATGTAGTTTTGTTTATAGGGGATTGTATCATGAATAAGGTTGTATGTGCGTTAGCTACGCTAGCTTTTATAGGTTCCATCAATGTTGTGTTCGCAGATGATTTGATGCGCTTTCGTCTTAATGGTAACTCGATTTATGACCAACCTTATGGTGATCGAAATGAGTTTCCTTGTCCAGATAGACTTGGAAGTTGTACTATGACTGATGAGGATTATAAAAGCACTCGCAAAGGTCAATCGCTAGAGGTGTTTGAGACTATATATGAGGCTGAGCAACATTTGAACTTTAATCCGCAGTTGCCAAGTGGATTAGAAGGATTACGTCCTGTACATGTGTCCATTGTGGATCACGATGTATTACAAGTCGTGTATGCTTATCATGAACTTTTAAAAGGGGGATATTTTGACCGTGTAGATGATATGCCGAAATATATTAAGTATCGTGTATCGACTCTATCAGGTAATATCGCAGGTGATTATAAGGATTACTTGCCTAAGAAAACAGATGTTGTAAATGGGATGACGGTAACCTATCGAATGGTGGATGACGACGTTTATTTAGCATCTTGGGAACATGAGGGGCAAAACCATGTGTTCTTGTTTAATGAGCCAGTTTCTGTTGTGCGAGCTAGAGCAATGATTAAGCGTGTAGATATTGAAAAAACACTTTAAGTGCAGTATATTATAGATAGGCAATTGATAGTTGTGCAATTAACTATAAAAATTCCTCGGAGCGGCAACTCCGAGGGATTTTTACATTATATATGAAAATGAAGTTATCCATAGTGACAATATTTTGCTTTTTTTGGTAGAATATCAATAGAGCAAAGTGTTGATTAAATGCACTAAAGAATCCCTTGCAAAGGATGTTTGGTCCTAGCAAGGGATTTTTGTCAGAGCGTGTTGATTTAAATGCACGTCCTTTCCGTTACCTGATTTGGAAAAGGAATTGGTAACACTTATACTATAGCAAAAATATACTTTTACACAAATAGTGATATACAGTCCTCTTTGGTTGTGCTTGATATTAAAAAAATAACGGAGTTTTTATGAGCGCTAGAAAATTACAAGATTTCAAAGCTACCATATATAGAAAATGGTAGTAATGAAATTATGGAAAGGTACCAAATACGTGCACAATATGAAACGGAACCGCCGCATGGTGATGCTATATATTCTATTTCTATAAAGGGAAAAGCATTACCGTTTTGGATTTATGGTAGGGATGTTACTTTCATAGGTAGTAGTATGGTTATGGTGGAGTCTGTAAGATGTAAAACTTGGGATCCCATTGATACTATCATTATTGATCTAGAGAATGAAGTGTATGCTAGTTTAAAGGAATGGTATACAGATATTTTATTTGTTAATCATCGAATAGAGTTTACTAATCAAGTTGTAAAAATGGATAAGCGAATTCTAAATAGTTTTGAGGATTTAGATTGGATAAGCTTTTAAGATTTATTGTGCTAGTTACTAACGAGAATGTATCATGTTCATCTTATTTTAATTGACATGAGTCTATAGAATACAGTACAATACCCTTATATCTTAAAACAAGCTATGAATGGGTATAAAGGTTTACAGATCCTGCTTTCAGAGAGTTGCCGGTTGGTGCGAGGCAATAGAGGTTGTACGCTGACACTCTCCCGTGAGCTTTGGTGGCGAATACAGCAGTAGTCATCGACGGTGGTTCCGTTATACCCGCAACGAGTCCCAATTAGGGTGGTACCGTGTTATGAATATAACGCCCCTTTGAGCAACGACAGTTGTTCTGAGGGGCTTTTTTTATTGTAAAAGTCTAGTAAAATTACTGATTTGATGTATTTATGTTGGCATTAGCCGAATAGTATTGAAATCGGCGGTTTTACTAAACTTTCACAATGGATAGATATAATACAGTGTTATGTTTTATTAGAATAGAAAAGGTGAAGATTATGGATCAAAATCGCGTATATTTCTTCGATACAACCCTTCGTGATGGGGAACAAACACCAGGTGTATCTTTACAAACTCCTGAAAAAATTGAAATTGCGAAAGGCCTAGTACGCCTCGGCATCGACGTAATCGAGGCTGGATTCCCAGCGGCATCTCCTGGAGATTTTGAAGCGGTACAAACGATTGCACGCGAAGTCAAAGGTGCAACAATTTGTGCGTTGGCTCGTGCCAATGAAAAGGACGTACAAAAAGCGATTGATGCGTTGAAAGATGCGGAACGTAGCCGTTTGCATGTATTCATTGCTATTTCCGAGCTTCATATGGAATATAAATTAAAAATGACTCGCCAAGAGGTATTGGATAAGGTTAAATCCGTATTGGCATATGCAAAAGGTAAGGTTGATGAAATCGAGTTTTCTGGTGAAGATGCGGCACGCTCTGATTTAGATTTCGCATGCCAAGTATTTGGTGTTGCAATTGCTGGTGGCGCTACAATTATTAACGTACCAGATACAGTAGGTTATATGAACCCTAATGAGTTCGGTGATAAAATCCGCTACATCAAAGAACATACACCAGGCATTGAAAATGCCATAATCTCTGTTCACTGCCATGACGACTTAGGCTTGCCAATGCGAATACGTTAGCCGCTATTAAAGCAGGTGCACGCCAAGTAGAAGGCACAATTAATGGACTAGGCGAACGGGCTGGTAACGTAGCGATTGAAGAAGTGGTAATGGCTCTTAAAACGCGCCATGATTACTTCGGCGACCTTCAAGTGAACATCGATACAAAAACAATTTACGAAAGTATCTAAACTTGTGAGCCGTTTAACAGGTGTTGTAGTTCCTCCAAATAAACCAATCGTTGGCTCTAATGCCTTTGCTCATGAGTCTGGTATTCACCAACATGGTATGATGAGCAACCCTGAAACGTATGAAATCATGACTCCTGAGTCCGTAGGGGCTGAAAAAACAGACCTCGTATTGGGTAAACACTCCGGCCGTCATGCCTTTGCTGATCATTTGGCAAAACTTGGTTTCCAATCTTTCACAGAAGAGAAAATCAACGATCTCTTCGCTAAATTCAAAGAATTGGCAGACCGTAAAAAACAAGTATACGATGATGATATTATCGCTCTTGTAGTAGATAACTTACATCATAAAAAAGCATTCGAGCTCGTGGCTCAATACTACAAATTAGGTGAAAAAGGCTACGCATACGCTGACGTTCGCCTCATGACCCCAGAAGGCGAGAAAGCAGATGCTGCCGTAGGTGATGGTCCAGTAGACGCATCCCTTAAAGCAGTTGAACGTGTGGTTGGCTTGCCAATTAGCTTAAAAGATTACCAAATCCGTGCCATTACAGCCGGTAAAGATGCCCTTGGGGAAGCAACTCTTAAGGTAGAATACAACGGTCGCTTATACCATGGTCGTGGTATCAGCACCGATATCGTTAAATCAAGTGTGAATGCATATATTAATGCAGTAAACTCAGTATTCCTAGCTATGGAGCTAGAACAACAGGAGGAAGAATAATATGGGTATGACCATTACTGAAAAGAATATGGCTCGCCACGCGGGTCTTGATGTTGTAAAACCAGGCCAAATCATCGAATGTCATTTGGACGCGGTATTGATGAACGACATCACATTTCCACCGGCGCTTAAAGAGTTCTTGAAAATCGGCAAACCTGTATTTGACCGTCATAAAATCTACTTGGTGCCTGACCACTTCACACCAAACAAAGATATTCAATCCGCTACACAAGCGAAAGTCATGCGCGACTTCGTACGCGAACATGGCATTACAAACTACTTCGAAGTAGGTCGCATGGGTATTGAGCACGTTATTTTACCAGAAAAAGGCCTTATCGGTCCTGGGGAAATGATGATCGGTGCTGACTCCCACACTTGTACATATGGTGCGGTAAATGCATTCTCCACAGGCGTAGGCTCCACTGATGCAGGCGTTGCTATGGCGGAAGGTAAAACTTGGTTCAAAGTGCCTGAAACAATTAAGGTTGAGCTTATCGGGCAAAACCTAACAAATGGGTAACTGGTAAAGACGTAATCCTCGATTTAATCGGTCAAAATCGGCGTAGACGGGGCTCGTTACATGGCTCTTGAATTCGCTGGTGACGGCGTACAACACATGACTATGGCTGACCGCCTTACAATCTGTAACATGGCTATCGAGGCTGGTGGTAAATGTGGCGTATTTCCTTACGATGAAATTACTGAAGAATACATTAAAGGCCGCGTAAATCGTCCTGTAGAACCTATTAATCCTGATCCTGATGCAGTATATGCTCAAACGATTACAATTGACTTGTCTAAATTGCAACCCGTTGTAGCATTCCCTCACTTGCCATCCAATACACATTACATCAACGAAATTGACAAAGATATTAAAATCGACCAAGTTATCATCGGTTCTTGTACAAATGGCCGTTACGAAGACTTGGTAGCAGCTGCGGAAATCTTCAAAGGTCGCAAGGTAGCTCCATTCGTTCGTTGTATCGTAATCCCTGGTTCCCAGGATGTATATGATCAAGCTATGAAAGATGGTTTGTTGGATATCTTCATTCAAGCTGACTGCGCTGTGTCCACGCCAACATGTGGTCCATGCCTTGGCGGTTACATGGGTATCATGGCTGAAGGGGAACGTACAGTTTCTACTACAAACCGTAACTTCCGTGGTCGTATGGGTCACGTTGATTCTGAAGTATATTTGGCAAGCCCTTACGTGGCGGCAGCAAGTGCTGTATTAGGCCGCATTGCAGGCCCTGAGGAGGTTTAATATGGATTTTGAAAGCAAAAAAATCTGGCGCTACGGCGACGATGTAGATACAGACGTAATCATTCCGGCTCGTTATTTGGCCATTGCTGACTGGAACGAATTGGCTGAACATGCGATGGAGGACATTGATACTACTTTCGCTCCTAATGTGAAAGCTGGCGAAATCATGGTAGCTGGCAAAAACTTTGGTTGCGGTTCCTCTCGTGAACACGCACCAGGCGTTATCAAAGCGAAAGGCGTGCCTGTTATCATAGCACACTCCTTTGCACGTATCTTCTTCCGTAATGCTATCAACATCGGTTTGCCAGTAGTGGAAATCGGTGAACAAGTTGATCGCATTGAAGCAGGCGATGCTATTGGCGTAGACTTGTCTAAAGGTATCGTGTACAACTTGACTAAAAACGAACAATACCAAGGGACTGAGTTGCCACAATTCATTCAAGATATTGCAGCAGCTGGCGGTCTTGTAAACTTTGCAAAAAACCGCAAGTAGGCATTGGTTATATGGAGAGGTAATATGAGCGAAAAGAATATCGTATTGATTCCTGGTGATGGTATCGGTACTGAGATTATTGCTGCAGCGAAGGCTGTGTGTGATGTGGCTTTTGAGAAAGCCGGTGTAAAGGTTAATTGGATTGATAAAAAAGCGGGCGGTGCGTCTATCGATGCATACGGTGTGCCTTTGACTGAGGATACTATCGAGGCTTGTAAAGCGGCTGATGCTGTATTGCTTGGTGCTGTAGGCGGTCCTAAATGGGATAATGTAGATCCTGCTATCCGTCCTGAGAAAGCAATCCTTGGACTTCGTAAGGAGCTTGGTTTATTCTGTAACTTGCGTCCTGTAAAAATCTATCCATCTTTGCAAGAGTATTCTCCTCTTAAAAAGGAACTCGTACAAGATGTAGATTTCGTTATTGTTCGTGAGTTGACTGGCGGTATTTATTTCGGTGAACGAGAAGAGGCACAAGGTGAAGGTGCTAACGAGTTCGCATGGGATAAAGAAACATACAGCCGTTACGAAGTAGAGCGCATCATGGACATCGCTATGGAAACAGCTCGCAAACGTAACAAAAAGGTTGTATCCGTAGATAAAGCAAATGTATTGGCTTCTTCTCGTTTATGGCGTAAAATCGCTCAAGAGAAAGCTGCAGCTAATCCAGACATCGCAACAGATTACTTCTACGTAGATAACACAGCAATGCAACTCGTTGTAAATCCTGCACAATTTGACGTTATCGTTACAACAAACTTATTCGGCGATATCTTGTCTGATGAAGGCGCTGTAATCTCTGGTTCCATCGGGCTTTTACCATCTGCATCCATGGGTACTGGCACAGCATTGTACGAACCAATCCACGGTTCTGCACCAGATATTATGGGCCAAAACTTGGCGAACCCATTGGGCACAATCTTGTCTGCAGCTATGATGTGCCGTCATTCCCTTGATTTACCTCAAGTGGCTGACGCAATTGAAAAAGCTGTTGAACAAGTGCTCGTTGACGGTTACCGCACAGGCGATATCTACCGTGAAGGGTTAAAACGGGTAGGTACAACAGAAATGGCACAAGCTGTAATCGAACGTCTATAATCGTATGGAACAAGGCTTTGAAAGCTCATAAAGTAGGCTAATTCATTTCAAAAGCTTATAAAGTGAGCTTAATCATTTCAAAACCTTATCATATGCGATATAATATATAAGTATTATATATAGATTATTATAAAAGAGAGGGATAGTCCCTCTCTTTTTTGTAGGAGGCGTTATGTTACCTTATTTTTTACTTGCCTTATCTATAGGGCTTGAGCTGTTTGCTACGACCATGTTGAAAGCCTCTGATGGCTTTACGAGACCGTTACAGACCGTTGCCTGTGTGCTTGGCTATGTAGGATCTTTCTATACATTGACGCATGTACTGAAATATATTCCGCTCAGTGTTACTTATGCTACCTGGTCTGGCGTAGGCCTTGTGGTGACAGCACTCATTTCGGTCTTTATCTTTAGTGAAGGCTATAATATTTATACTGTTTTAGGTATAGGTCTTATTGTAGTTGGTGTTGTTATCCTTAACATGTGGGGCAGTGTAGAAAAACTAACATTATAGCTAGTTTCTATCTGACAAATTAGAATACTGTAGATGTAGATGTAGATGTAGATGTAGATGTAGATGTAGATGTAGATGTAGATGTAGATGTAGATGTAAGAGATTCTCTGAGGAGGCCTTTATGAATTCTTCGATGTATCGAAATTTAACCATTACTGCTTTGTTGATGGCGTTAGCCATCATGATCCCTATCGTAATGCCTTTGAAAGTCGTCATACCACCAGCCTCTTACACACTGGCTAGTCATGTGCCAATCTTTTTGGCTATGTTTTTATCCCGTAAATCGGCAGCTTGTGTAGTTATTGGCTCTACGTTAGGATTCTTTGTAGCAGGATTTCCTATCGTTATTGTTATGCGTGCAGCATCACATATCTTTTTTGCATTGCTTGGTGCGTGGTATCTTAAAAATCATATGGATACATTATCAAATGCTGCGTCTTTCTTGACTTTTTAACTTTGTGTGCGCTTTGATTCACGCCATTGGCGAAGTACTTGCTTGTCTCTTGTTCTATACTACAACTTCGATGCCTAATATCGATCTCGTCTACGTAGTATTCGTTCTTGTAGGCGGGGGCACTGTAGTTCACAGCCTTGTAGATGGATACATTTCTTTGTATATCTATAAAGCTATTCCAGGGTTAAAACCAAACGAACATACAAAAGAACGCTAATATAGAAGTGTGCTAATATAGAAGGACGCTAATATAGAAGGATACTTATACAAAGATATGCTAAATCCGTATCTGCAGATACAGACAGTTCCTTGTGCTTTCGATATAATAGAAATATAGTTAATGACCGATTCGTGTTATGTCATTTGATGTAACATTTGGGCCATAGATTTGGTTACACCGGTGAAAGTTCCACATATTCCTTGGTCCTAACACATGATAGGAGCTAGGTAAGTACCTATACTTTCACAGAAAATGGAGGTTATTATGAGAAAGCACATTAAAAATAACGTATCTTGGGTAGGGAAAATCGACTGGGAATTGAATGAGTTCCACGGTTCTGATTACAGCATTAACAATGGTTCTAGCCAAAATGCGTACTTGATTGAAGAGGAGAAAACAGTCCTCATAGATACGGTGTGGAAACCTCATTCCTCCGAGTTTATCGATAATTTGGAAGCTGAAATCGATTTAAACAAGATTGATTTTATCGTATGTAACCACGGCGAAGTGGATCACAGCGGTTCCTTGCCTGCATTAATGGAAAAAAATCCCTAACACTCCAATTTACTGTACGGAAAATGCAGTTAAGTCCTTGGTGGGGCAATATCATCATCCAGAATGGAATTTTAAAGTTGTTAAAACAGGTGATTCCGTAGATATCGGCAATGGTAAATCCTTGGTATTCGTAGAAATGCGCATGCTTCATTGGCCTGATTCCATGGCAACTTATATGACTGGCGACAATATTTTGTTCTCTAACGATGCGTTCGGTCAACATTACGCGGTTGAAGAATTATGGGCCGATAAGGCTGATCAATGCCGTTTATGGGCAGAGGCGATGAAATATTACGCTAATATTTTGAATCCTTTCTCTCCATTGGTAAAAGCTAAAGTTGAAGAAATTCAAAAGCTCAACTTGCCAATCGATATTATTGCTACAAGCCACGGTGCTATTTGGCGTGAAAACCCAATGCAAATTGTAGAAAAATACTACGAATGGTCTCAAGCGTACCAAGAAGACCAAATCACTGTAGTGTACGATACAATGTGGGATGGTACAAAGAAATTAGCCCATAAAATCGCCGAAGAAATTTCTAAGCAAGCTCCAGATACGCGTGTTAAAATCTACAACATTAGTAAAACCAACAAAAATGACATTATGACAGAAGTATTTAAGTCCAAAAGCCATTGCAGTAGGCTCTCCTACAACAGGTAACAGCGTAATGTCCAGTGTAGCTGGTTGGCTCGACTTCTTACGTGAGTTAAAGTTTAAAAAAATAAAAAGGCCGCTGTATTTGGTACCTATGGTTGGTCTGGTGAATCTACGAAAGTCCTTCGTGAAGAGTTAACTAAATATGGTTTTGCTGTAGTAGAACCAGAAATTAAATGTAACTGGAATCCAGACGCTTCTGATCTTAATAAAGCAGAAGAATTAGTAAGCGCATTATTAGCATAATTTAATATAAAAATTGAGTAAGCCTCTTGTTTTCTTTTAGAAAAGCTAGGAGGCTTACTTTTTATTTTAGCTGTGTATACATAAAAATATTGGATATTCAAAGGCGAAAATTGTAGACTTTATTCCTTTAAAGCTTTTAATTGCAATATGTATATATGTTGATATGCATAGTTGTATATTGACTAAACATAAATTATAAAAATAAGTATAAAAATGAAAAATGAAGATTAAATATGCATAAAAAGTTAATTTCATAGGTGCTTCATGAATACAGAGTGAATAAGGGCTATTGGAGTTTTGCTTTTATATACTGATTACTTATAGAATGATTAATTATTTATAAGTTATACGATTTATTAGGTGAGAAAATACTTCCAATATTGTGATTTTTTTCACTCATCATAAAAAAATGATAGATATATTAACTCGACACAGAACATTAGTAATCAAGCTGTTTTTTTGGGGTATATGAAGACTTATTAATGAAGTTTATGTGGTAAAAAGGCTTGTATATATCGTAAAAACTTTTGATATGCTATGCGGGTAATGAACAATATAAATTTTTCTTAAACTGAAATGGATTTGTTTCTTGAGAGAGTTATTAGAAAGATTTCCTAATCAGCCCTGAGGAGAGAGGCGGACACTTAGAGAGGTTGAAAAAAATTGTATTGTATTGTAATTTTGTTAAGAATTTTAATTTAGTGAGGGTGTAAGATGAGAGAAATGAAACATTCCAAAAAAATTAGCGTTTGCTGTATTAGGTGCAGTCGCAGCAGTAGGTACTGCTGTTGCTCCAGTAAGTGCAGCTCCTATGACTGCTGCTGATGGATTTATCTTAGCGGCTGGTAATGCAACTGCATCTCCTGATGCAAATAACAATGTATCCTATGGTGTTGTTGCCAATGGTACAGCTACGAGCATCGCTGTAGGTCAAGGTAATACAATTACAAGCGCTAATGGTTCTAGCAGTGCATATGGTAACCAAAACACTATTAATGGTAACCAAGCTAATGCATTCGGTGATGGCAATACTGTAACAGGTGCGTTTGCTCAGCTTTCGGTGATAGCAACGTAATCAGTGGTACAAATGCTATCGGTTATGGTTTTAACAATACTGTAGCTGGTACAACTACAAACTACCGTGATCGTACTTTCGATAATGAGCCTGACTCTGCTACATTGTTGAACGGTTCTTGGAATAGCAACTCTGTAGCTATTGGTTCTAAAAATACTGCATTAGGTAGCTCTGCATTAGCAGTAGGTAATGAAGCTCAAGCTAAAATGAGCGAATCCATTGCTATTGGTCATGGTGCACAAGCTGATAAAACTTGGGGCATTGCAGTTGGTACTCGTGCAGCTGCTACTGATGTACGTTCCTTAGCATTCGGTCATGAAGCTAAATCTACTGGTTATAAAGCAAATGCTATCGGTGCTGATGCGCAAGCTAATGGTAACCATGCTAATGCTATTGGTTCTTCTGCATATGCAAATGGCGATCACGCTCAAGCATTTGGTGCTGGTGCTCATGCTGATGGTGTACGTACTAATGTATTTGGTTCTGATGCTTCTGCAAGCGCAGATTACAGCATTGCAATCGGTAACAAAGCTAATGCATCCACTGCAAACTCCATTGCATTAGGTGCTAATGCAACTACTCGTTCTGCAACAAGTGTAACTAACGCAACTGTAGCTGGTCATACATTTGGTGGTTTTGCAGGTACAAGCCCTGTAGGTTCTGTATCCGTTGGCAAAGCTGGTGAAGAACGTCAACTTCACAATGTTGCAGCAGGTGAAATCTCTGCTACTTCTACAGACGCTGTAAACGGTAGTCAATTGTACTCCGTAGCAAATGAATTGCAAGATCAAATTAACAAAGGTGTACCTTCTAACGTAACTAACCAAATTACAAATATCTCTAATCGTGTAGGCGATGTTGAAAAACGCGTTAATAAAGTAGGTGCAGGTTCTGCTGCATTGGCTGCATTGCACCCATTGGACTTCAATCCAGATGACAAATGGACAATCGCTGCTGGTTATGGTCACTACCACAATGCAAACTCCGCTGCATTGGGCGCGTTCTACCGTCCTAACGAAGATACAATGTTCTCCGTTGGTGGTACTGTAGGTACTGGTGAAACTCAATTGAACGCAGGCGTATCCCTTCGTCTTGGTAAACGTTCCCCTGAGTCCCGTTCCCGCGTAGCTATGGGTCGTGAAATCGCTGAATTGAACGCACGTCTTCAAGATATGGAAAATAAATATAACAACTTGTTACAAATCTTGAACCCACTTGCTATCGATCCTAGCAAAACTGCAGAATTCCCAGATGTTCCTCAAAATCACTGGGCTTACCAATACATTAGCCAATTGGCTGGTAATGGTATCCTTGTTGGCTACCCTGATGGCACATTCAAAGGCGATGCAAAAATGACTCGCTACGAATTCGCAACTATGTTGTATCGTGCACTTCAAAATGGTGCTCCTATCGACAACAACATGAAACGTGCGATGGATGAATTCGGTCCTGAATTACAAAATATTCGTCTTAACCACTTCCGTGTTGACCGTATTTCTGGTGCTGACAACGATCGTCACAAAACTGAACGTGTTCGCGTTAACAACGAACCTGAAAACCAACGTGACGTATACGGTTCCCGTATTTACAAATAATAGGACAACTTCCCTTCGAGCTTGTGAAAGCTCAAAAAACAGGATGTATCTTCGTGATACATCCTGTTTTTTTGTGCCAAAAAAGTAGAACGTATTAATGATAGATAAAAATCTGGAGAAATTTATCTTTATGCGTTATATGTCGATTGGTTGTCTTCCGCGGTGAAACACGACTATTACTATATTTCATAGTAAAATTCTATATTAGTCATTAATATTGTACATAATATTTATGTAAAAATATTGAAAGTAAATACATATAGGTGTATAATAACTTTCATCAGATAAATAAATATACATAGTTTGTGAATAAAAAAATATAGAATGAGGAGAAAGACCATGAAAAGAATTTAGACAACTAACAGTAGCAGATACAGCAGAATATCATAAGGTGTTAATCGATGGCTATGCAGCGATTAAAGACTATCCAATCACCTTTGATGCCATTGATTTTACAGAAGAAGAATCTAAGGAGTGGATCGAAAATTACCCTGTATATGGTTTGTATATCGATGGCGAATTAGTAAGCTCCATTACGTTTTGTATGCCTTGGGTCAAATATTCAACACCTGATAAGTTTCCGCATATTGCACACTTCGTAACAGCACCAGCTTTCAAAGGAAAGGGCTATGCCCGGGAAACCTTGGGCTATGCAGAGGAGCTTTTAAAAGAACAGTTTAAAACACATACAGTAACCTTGGGGACTGCCAAGGAGCATCCATGGTTGCCTAAGATGTATGAATCTTTTGGGTTTACCGCGTACGATAAAGTTCATTTCAGATGTAAACAACATACTACAATTTTGTTTAAGAAAGAGTTGAGTTAAATAAGTAAATCGCCTTGTAATACACTTTTAGTAGTTTTTGGTTTGTAGCAATCTATTAAAATACATTACAAGGCGATTTATTGTGTGATATTATTACTATTTGATATATAATATATTCGTATATAATATACATAATATATATACTGTGCCTTTGCAGTTATATACGATTATGGGTAGTTTGTAGGAAGGATGTGTCCATATGATTATTTTATCGGGCATTTTAGTGATGGTCATCGGTTTGATGCTACGCTTTAATGCATTGTTAGTAGTTATTGCAGCAGGCTTTGTGACAGGGCTTTCGGCAGGGCTGAGCATAAACGAGACTGTTGGTGCTATTGGGGAGGCTTTCGTAAAAACCGTTATATGTCACTATTTGCCTTGGTACTTCCTGTAATTGGTATTATGGAACGCCACGGTTTACGTGAACGGGCAGAAATATTGATCGGTAAGATTCAAGCCGCAACAGCTGGCCGTATTTTCATGATATATCTATTTGTTCGACAAGTAACAGTATCTCTGGGTATTAGTATGTCGGGTCTTGTAGCTATGGTTCGTCCTTTGATTTCTCCTATGAGTGAAGCTGCGGTAGCGCAAGGTCGCCCTATATCTCAATCTACACTCGATAAGATTCGTGGTGTAGCGGCATCTACAGATAATATTGGTAACTTTTTTTGGTCAAAAATTTGTTCCTTTGCGACTGGGTGGTCTTTTTATTGATTAAAAGGTGTTATGGAGCACTCGGCTATAATGTTGAGCTTACAGATATGGTGCTATATGGAGTTCCTACAGCAATATGTGCCTATATAGTGAGTGTTATTCGATTCTTTATTTTTGATAAAACAATTCAAGCTAGTGTGGCTCAAGACGAGGCGGATATGAAAGCGGGTAAACTTGTGCCAAATGAGCTTAATATTCTCGTTACACCAGAAGAGTTAGCGAAAGGGGGCAAATAATATGTTAGAAGTATTATATAAAATGCACTCTTAGACTTTGTATATCTTTTTAGTAGGTATTATCTTAGTTATTTTTTTCCATACAATCTTTTTGTCGATAAGGACCATAATCATCGTATTGGTACTGGTCTGTTCTGGCTATTATATGGTATTTCCTTTATCTTTGGCTCTTATATGTCTAAAGAAATCAATGGTTGGCTCGTAATTGCTATGGCGGCAATTGTGTTATTTAAACAACTTGGCAAAGGGAATTACTTTGAATCTGCTATAGATTTCAAAAATGGAGCCTTGCGTATTGGTAATGTGATCTTTATTCCGGCATTGCTCGTTGGTATTATTACGTTCATCATCGGGTTCTTCACGAAACTGGGTGCTCTTGTAGGCCTTGCCATTGCTTCTATTATTGCTCTATGTGTAGCCTTATATATTACAAAAGCTAAGGTCGGTCAAAGTTTCCATGAAGGTCGTCGTCTTCTCGATGCTATCGGTTGGACTGCTATCTTGTCTCAATTATTAGCAGCCCTTGGGTATCTATTTAACCTTGCAGGGGTAGGCAAATTGATCTCAAGTATGGTAGCTAGCATAGTCCCTGCAGATAACGTATTTCTCATCGTTGTAGCGTATTGTATTGGAATGGCTTTCTTCACAATGATTATGGGGAATGCCTTTGCAGCCTTTGCTATGATTACTAGTGCTATTGGCGTACCGATGCTTGTTGCAGGTCATGGTGCTAATCCAGCGGTGATTGGTCCTATTGCAATGCTTGCTGGTTATTGTGGTACCTTGATGACGCCAATGGCAGCAAATTTCAATATTGTTCCTGTGGCGCTTCTTGAAATGAAGGATACCTACGGTGTTATTAAGGCTCAAATTCCTGTAGCTATCGTAATGCTTACATTAAATATTCTGTTAATGTACTATTTCCTTTTAATCTATTTTTATGTATAATATCTTTTGATATTGTTATGAGGTACTATGATGAAAACGATTTTGATTACCGGTTTTGATCCTTTCGGTGGTGAAAGTATCAATCCTGCGTGGGAAGCTGTTAAAACGATGGATGGTTACACAGACGGGGACTACAAAGTGGTGACTCAAATGGTGCCAACTGTGCGGTATACATCTGTTAAAACCGCGATAGAAGCAGCCGATACATGCAACCCTGATTTTATTCTTTGTGTAGGCCAAGCTGGCGGTCGCCCAGATATTACGATTGAACGGGTAGCCATAAATTGCGATGATTTCCGCATTCCAGACAATGGTGGTAACCAACCTACCGATGAACCTGTTGTAGCTGATGGCCCAAGTGCTTACTTTGCTACGCTTCCTATTAAGGATATGGTGAATGCATTGCACCAAGCGGGTATTCCTGCGAGAGTGTCTAACACGGCAGGCACCTTCGTATGTAATCATATTATGTACGGCGTATTGCACTATGCAGCTCAAAAAGGCAATGTTAAGGCAGGCTTCATGCATATTCCGTACTTGCCATCTCAAGTGGTGAACAAGCCAGATCAACCGAGCATGGCTGTTGAGACCGTACGTGCTACGCTAGAAACTATCGTTCATGTATTAGCTCATGGTGAAAGCTACGAAGCACAAAACATTACATACACCACACCACATGAGTAATACTTCTAGAATTACATATGTGTAATATTTATATAACACCACATGAATAAGATATAGCTATATAGTTTTCCAGACTACCGTGTGTGGAAATAACTTTATACTCTAAAAGAGAGGCTTTAAGCCTCTCTTTTTTTATTTCTTGTTTTCAAAATAAAAAGAAATTTAAAATACCTACTATTGACATAGGTATTTAAATAATATAATATAGTCACATAATCATATTAAGTTAGTAGGAATAAGTGAGGAATATCACAAAAAGCTTTTACCATAAGACATATGGCAAGGCTAATGGCGATGACCTCCATAAGGAGAATAGAATGAGTGAACACGTAGATGTAAGTAACATCAAGTATCCTAGTATCGCGGCAGCTCGAAAAGAAGTTGAGTTCCAACGTGCTATGAATCCTTGTCCTATCGATTTTTCTGAGTTTCAGTCTAGTAATCCTCGTTCTCAAGGGGAGCAAAAGGAGTATGAAGGTAAAGATGCATCGAATTTTTAACCGTCGTCAAAAAAATATTCTGATAGCGAAGAACCTCAATTCACAACACCTTTTGGGAGTGAACCAGGGGTTTTTACCTGTAGAAAAAGACCGCTACCGTCTAGTATGGTCTAAACATTGCCCTTGGGCTCACCGCATTGCTATCGCCATCGACTTGCTTGGCCTAGATAAGGTAATCTCTAAAGGCACTGTTGATCCATTGCGTCCAGCAGGGGTTATTGCAGACTGGTTCTTCACCCTTGATAAAGATGAAAAAGATCCGGTACTAGGCATTCACTCCTTAGGTGAAGCGTATCGCAAAGGTGATCCTAACTATGACGCACGTTCCACAGTACCAGCCATTGTAGATGTTACAACTGGGGCAGTAGTAAATAACGACTACCATGCGTTAACCACTGAATTAGCATTGGGCTTCAAAGATTTCATCTCTCCCGATGCACCAGATATTTACCCAGAGGAATTACGTGCCGATATCGATGCATTGAACGTTATCATCTACGCTGATTTTAACTTAGCTGTAAACTTAGCGGCTCTCGTAACAAAACCAAAAAGATTACGAGTACTACTACGACCGTATCTTTTGCTCGTTTAGACTGGCTCGAAGAACGCCTTAGCAAGCAGCGTTATTTGATGGGCGATACCATTACAGACCCAGATATTCGTATCTTTCCCAACATTGGCGCGCTTTTGACCTCGTATTCTACCAAAAAAATACTTGGTTAATAAAAAAACGCCTCGTAGACTATCCAAATCTTTGGAACTATGCGAAGGACTTGTACTCCAATCCAGCATTCGGAGGCACAACAGACTTCGACTCTATGCGTAAACGCTTCTACTACGTAGACCATACGCCATTTGAGGATTTACCACGCCTCGTTCCAAAAGGTCCAGATGATTCCATTTGGTTAGAACCAAATGACCGTGCTGGAAAAATTTGGTAAATAATTAGATAAATAATTAGATAGATAATTAGTTGAGTATATCTATTATTGTTAAATACTTGATAGATTACCTATTAAATTATAAATAGCTCATAGGAGGACCCATGGATTCAGTAACACAGACGATTGTGAACTACATAGAACAGACGGATGTGACGAACCGTGAGGACCTCTTGTCAGTGGCTCGAATTGCTTTTCTAGATTATCTAGCATCCTTAGCACCTGCTGAGGAGGAACAAGCCGTTCAGGACTTAGCTCGATTCATAGGGGCTGATCAAAATGAAGTCGCTAGACAGGGTGAACTTGTTAAACAGGATAAACTTGCTAATGTAGATAGCTATGAGCGTAATTCAACCGTTAAACGAGCCGATAAGGCTTTGTATTATGGCTTTGCCTCGCATTATCTAGATTTTGATGATGCGCAAGCGAATCTAGCGGGTCACTTCAGTACTGTTTTATACTCTGCTTTATTGGCAGTGCTTGAGCCTACCGATACATGGCAGAACTTTCTTCGTGCCTATATCATCGGTGCCGAGCTAGAGGGGATTATTGGTTCCCTTATCAATCCTGCCCATCGGACCCAAGGATGGCATTCTACGGGGACCGTTGGTGTCATTGGGGCAGCGGCCGCTATAGGCGCTTTGCGAGGCCTTCATGGTGAAAGCTTGGCTCAGCTCCTATCTCTAGCTGCCACACAATCGGCGGGCATGTTCTTTCAAAGTGGTACAGATGGTAAGCCGCTCCATGCGGGACTTGCGGCACGCAATGGCGTATGGGCTTACGAACTGTTGCAATATACATCACTAACAACAAGTACAAAACCATTTGACCCTGAACGGGGTTGGTTTAAAACTATCGGTAATATTACCGTTACATCAAATGACATCGCTAGCCGTTGGTTAGCTCCAGGGCAACTCATTGATCCCGGTTTGTGGATGAAAGTCCACCCTTATTGCTCGGCAGCCATTTGTGGCGCTGAAGCAGCAAAGGTCGTGGCACATAGAATATATACATCTTCTTTGTATGTGTCTAAGCACTACAACGTTTCACCAGATGCAGAGGAACAAGGTAAAGGTAGACTATGTGCTACATCTGACTCACTCCCTGTGTTAGCAAATTTAGAGAAAGAAGAAAAAAAGCAATCTATGTGCTCCCTCTAGAGTATTTCTGTGGGATGATATAGAGCGAGTTACTGTTCATTTCCCGCCTGGTGCTGATGCGGCATTACGCTATACATTACCTAGTACAGGTCGAGAAGGGCAGTTTTCCATAGAGTACATCGTGTACCAAGTCTTAACCTATGGGGCGGTACAGGATGAGTTATTCAAGATAGATACCATAGACCAATCAGTTCGAGACTATATGTCACGGATAGAACGGGTATATGACTTGCCGAAGGTAACCCAAAGTGAACGGATTACAAAGGTAACCGTTACCTTGAAAAATGGAGAGACTTTCACAGAAACGATGAACAATCCAAAAGGATCGCCGAATAATCCTCTTACTATGGAGGATATACGCATTAAACTAGGTCTCACCTTAGAGACAAAACAAATAGATAGAGTTATTGAGGCTTTTACCAATACTGATAGGGTAGAGCCATTCTTGCAAACATTGCGAGGAGAAGGAGTTTTTACATGTTTAATACTAAGAAATTAACAAAATTGTTCGCTATCGGCGCATTGGCACTAGGCGTGCTCGTTGTAGCTGGTTGCGGTGATGATACATCTAAAGAACAAAAAAGTGAACCCAAATGCCAAAAGTGGTTAACGTAGCTACTCGCGGTACAGTTCGTCCGTATTCCTATACAGATGATAACGGCAACCTTACAGGTTTTGACGTAGAGTTGTTGAAAGAAATTGAACGTCGTAATCCAGACCTTCACTTTAACTTCAAACCGATGGCCGTTGATGCTGCCTTCGTAGCAATGGATGCAGGCCAAGTGGATATGATTGCAAACCAAATGCGCCGTAATCCAACTCGTGAAGCGAAATACTACTACACAAACGAGGGTTAATAACTATTCCACACGTAAATTAGTAGTTAAAAAAACGACCGCAATGACATTTCTAAATTAGATGATTTAAAAAGGCAAAAAAATCGCCGTTACTACATCTTCTGAGTTCAATGAATTAGTAAAAACAATTTAATGAAACAGCTAATCCACCAATCGACATTATCTACACAGATAAAGCAGGTGCTGAAACATTGAACCTCGTTGCTACAGGCCGTGCCGATGCAGCTGGTGAGTACGAATACGTAATTAACTCTGCTATTAAGGACCGTGGCTTGCCACTCAAAGCGGTAGGTGATGTATTGGCAGTAGTACCTACTTACTTCTTGTCTAAACGGACAGATGATATGAAACAAGTAAACGAAAAATCGATAAAAACAATGAAAGAAATGCGTGCTGACGGTACGTTGAAAAAAACTTTCTGAACAATATCTTGGTGGGGATTACACATTCGATCCAACACAAAAATAACGAATAGGCCGCCTTGGCGGCCTTATTCTATTATGTATAGAAACGAGGTACTACTGTGGGCAAGTATTTTGATGTGTCCTACATGATTCAAGCGTTTCCACAGCTCCTGAATTATGTTCACGTAACGGTGCTCATCACCGTTATTTCTGCCATCTTAGGTGTTATTTTGAGGCTCTATCATAGCCATCATTCGCCTCAAGAAGGTACCAGTATTAAACCAATTATTTATCGTATTTATCTCCTTTATGCGCGGTACGCCGTTCTTGGTACAACTCTTCCTCATTTACTTTGGGGTTCCAGAAATCATGTCCCATATGGGGCTTAACATGAAAAATGTGCCAGGTCTCGTATTCGTGTATGCCGTGTTTACCTTACATATCGCTGCTTATAGTGCTGAAATTATGCGCTCCAGTATTGATGCGGTTGCGCCTGGTGAGAAGGAAGCCGCTAAAAGCCTTGGTATGACCGAGTTCCAAAGCTATGTGCGCATCATCTTACCGCAGGCTTTCACCATGAGCATTCCACCGTTGACGAACCTCGTTATCGGTATGTTGAAAGGAACGGCCCTCATCTTTAACGTCGGGGTTGTAGACATGATGCGTAAGGCGGACCTCATGGGCGGCAATAGCCAGCGCTATCTTGAGTTATTCGTCGATGCGACCATCATTTATGGCATTTTTAATTATCATCGTGTCCCTCTTGGGGCCGATTGCTTGAAAAACGTTTTACCGTTGCGGGCAAGGAAACGCAACGCATTTTGATCAGTGAGGAGTAGGGGCTTATGGGACATATAATTGATTCAACCTATATTTATGGCACCTTCTTTGCTGTCATTCCTTATGTGAAAGTAACCCTCATGATTACCTTCCTCAGCGTCGGTTTGGGTACAATCTTAGGGCTATTAAGTTGCGTGCTACAACAAAAATAAAAGTACCTGTGCTCAGTCAGCTCAGCTACTTGTACGTATTATTGTGCCGTAGTATTCCGAACATGGTTCTCTTATACCTCGTGTACTATGGCTTGCCAATTCTATTCCTCGCACTAGAGGATCAAACAGGGGTACATGTGCCTTTTGAAAAGGTGCCAGCTACCTTTGTAGCCGTTGTAGGCTTGACGTTGCATACAGGGGCCTATTTGAGTGAAATCTTCCGGGCTGCATTGCAATCTGTACCGAAAGGCCAAATGGAAGCAGCTCAAGCTATCGGTATGACGTGGTTCCAAGCATTCCGTCGCATCGTATTGCCACAAGCGACAGTCTTTGCGTTGCCACTATTTACGAACCAATTCCTTAACACCATGAAGAGTACGAGTATCGTATTCGTTATCACTGTTATTGAATTGTTCGGCGCTGCAAAGTTATATACAGAGGAAAATTCGCAGTATTTTGAGGCCTACATCGTAGTGGCCGGTCTATTCTGGGTGATGGGGATTGTTTTTGAATTTATCTTCCATCGTTTAGAAGTCTATGCAAGCAAGTATAAACGAGGTAATGCATTATGATAGATATTAAACAAGTTCACAAATCCTTCGGGAACCGTGAAATATTAAAGGGCATCGACCTACATGTGCCAACAGGGTCTGTAACGGTTATCCTTGGCCCATCGGGCAGTGGTAAGACGACGTTCCTCAGAACGCTTAACTTCCTTGAAAAGGCCGATGCAGGGACGATGCAATTAAACGATATTTCTGTAGACTTACATAAAGCGTCTAACAAGGAAATTTTAAACGTACGTCGCAATACATCCATGGTGTTCCAGTCTTATAACTTATTCTCTAACAAGACTGTTATTGAAAACATCATGGAAGGCCTTGTAACAGTTAAGAAAATGAAAAAATCTGAAGCCCGTGAAATTGCCCAACGTTTTCTCAAGGAAGTAGGCATGGAAGGCTATGACGATTATTATCCTGTACAACTTTCAGGGGGCCAGCAACAACGTATCGGTATCGCTCGTGCCCTTGCGATGGATCCAGAGGTTATCCTTTTTGACGAACCTACATCAGCCCTTGATCCAGAGCTTGTAGGGGAAGTATTGGCTGTTATCCGCAAAATTGCTAAAGAGTTAGAAGTCACCATGATTATCGTTACCCATGAAATTGGCTTTGCAAAAGAAGTAGCGGACCAAGTGGTATTCATGGAAGGTGGCGTCATCGTAGAACAAGGTGATCCTAAAGTGGTACTTGAACATCCTAAAGAAGAACGAACACGTAAATTCTTGAGCCGTTACCTTACACTCGATACTGAATTGCCTCTCGATAGCGCAGCACTTTAAACGAGGTATATAATGAAAGAATTTAGACAATTAACCGTAGATGATGCGGCTGAGTATCATGAGGTGTTGATTGCGGGCTACGCAGAGAATAAGAACTATCCTATATCCTTCGATGCTATCAACTTTAGCCAAGAAGAGTCTCGCGCATGGATTTTTAAAAATATCCTGTATATGGCCTCTATGTAGACGGCTCCTTGGTGTGCTCCATTTCATTCCGCATGCCTTGGATCCCAAAGGCTACACCGGACGTATATCCGCACATTGCACACTTTGTAACGGCTCCTGAACATAAGGGAAAGGGCTATGCTCGAGAAGTCCTCGCCGAAGCAGAAGACTTATTGCGCAATGTATATAAAACACCAGCCGTAACACTAGGTACCGCCGCAGAACACCCATGGCTTGCTAAAATGTACGAAAGCTTTGGCTTTAAAGAATACAAACGGACACAACTACCTGGAAAGATACATACGACGATATTCTTTAAGAAGTCGCTATAGATGGGCAAAAATTTCTATTTTACTCACAAATACAGTGTTATAATAAACAAAAAATGTTGTTTGTGGAGTGTGACATAGAATGTATGAAATTGTAAATGAACCAAATTTAATCATTGCCTTTGACATGGACACAGAGTTATCTCCATTTGGTGTATTTGGCATATATATTAAACAGGGGCTATAATATTTGTTCTGGATATATTGACCCTAGTGATTGGTCAGGGATTCGTGCTGGTTACAAAGCAGTAGTTAACTTGTATGAAAACTGCAAAGGGGAAGCAACCTTTACAAATATTCTGACAGGAGAAGGGGATACGCTAACATTCTCTTTAGACCAAAAAGGGTGCTTTGACAATGGATGTTACTATCTGTACCACTTGGAATTACAAATGTAATATGACTATTGAAAGTTTAGATCAAACCTATTTTGCCAAGGTTTATTGCGTTTTTCAGGCTTATAGGACAAAAAGTGTGTGGAAAACCCTTATAACACTAGATATTTACTAGTGTTATAAGGGTTTAATCTTTTTCTGGAGAAGTTTGAGGGTGGACAAAAAGTGTGGGTGAAAACATCAATCACCCCTTGTAATTACTGACTAAAAATGAGGTTATATCTTCCTATATATAAACAAATATGGAGGAAGAGTTTATGCGACAAATAAAAATGTCCTGATTGTAATGAAACATGTATTAAACACGGTGTTTTAAAAATCTGGTTCTCAGCGTTGGTTTTTGCAAACATTGTAAGGTGGCATTTACCGTTAAAAATTAATAATTTAAGTAAAGAGTTAAGCCTATTCTTGAATTGGTTATTCAGCACCAATATTCAAGCTGATATGCCTGGTAAAGGTCGTACATTCAGGCGTAAAAACCGCTAAATTTTTGGTCCATATGGCCATTGCCACCAAAAAGTGGAAGAAGTACATGATGTGGTATATCTTGATGGAATTTACTTAGCTAGGAATTTATGTGTGTTGATTTGTTGCAATGATACTCATGTTCTAGGATGGTATGTCTGTCGTTATGAGCATGCTAGAGCTTGGCAGTGTTTAATGGAACGGATTGCCGAACCTAAAGTCGTTGTGTCTGATGGTGCTAATGGTTTGCCTAAAGCATTACGTAAAGTTTGGCCTCATAGCAGTCACCAAAGATGCCTGTTTCACATTTTTTGTCAGGTTAGACGATATACGACAAGTAGACCTAAAACGTTAGCTGGGAAGGACCTTTATAGTCTTGCCAAAGCTTTATTTAATGTGAAAACAATGGATCAAGCCTTTATATGGATTAATGAGCTTTCAGCGTGGCGAATGACATATTCTGATTTTTTACGAGAAATGACGATTGATGAATTCGGAAACAAACGCTCTACACATGAGCGTTTGCTTAAGGCTGAATCATCATTATGGCGTCTGATTAGGCAACAAACTTTATTTACTTTTTTGGAATGTTTTGATATTACAATACCTACAACAAATAATCGTATTGAAGGTGGAGTAAATGCTCAACTAAGAAGTATGTTACGGGCTCATAGGGGTCTTTCACTTGAAAGAAGACTAAAAGCGGTCTATTGGTGGTGCTATATGCACTCACCAAGACCGCTTTCTATTTCAGATATATTAAATTGTATGCCTACAGATGAATCGATTGTCGCTATCTACAAACGGTTATCTGATTATTGCCAAATAGATCGTTCAATCCCTCAATGGGGTGATGCTCCTGTTTGGAATGAGCTACATATGTCTACAGATTTTCCAACTTATTGGGATTAGTCACACACACTTTTTGTCCTATAACCCGTTTTTCAAAGAGTTTTTAGAGCGAGAGTCGAAATAAAAAGAGTCGCATCAAAGGATGCGACTCTTTTTTGTACCCAGTTTCTATATACAATTATTTTTGTAACAACTTTAAGATCTACAGGGATTTTTAGCTTCTACAGCTTCGCCTTTGATAACTTTTTTTGAGCTGTATCGATAGCGATTTTACCCATTTGGTCTGGTTGTTGAGCAATTGTTGCAGCCAATGTGCCGTCTTTAACAGCTTTGTCTGCGTCAGCAGTACCGTCGAAGCCTACGATGAAGATTGTTTTGCCTGCGGATTTAGCTGCTTGGATAGCGCCCAATGCCATTTCGTCGTTATGAGCGAAGATAGCTTGTACGTCTGGGTTAGCTTGCAAGATATTAGTTGCTACATTCAAACCTTTTTGTACGGTCGAAGTCAGCGCTTTGTTTTGCTACTACTGTTAAGTCTTTGTCAGCTACGTTGTGGAAACCTTGGTACGTTCACGAGTTGCGGAAGCACCAGGGATACCTTCGATTTCAGCTACTTTAGAACCTTTGCCAACTTTATCAACGATAAGTTGAGCTGCCATTTCGCCGCCTTTTACGTTATCGGAAGCGATGTGAGCCACTACTTTGCCTTTATCAGCAGAACGGTCAACAGTGATTACAGGAATGTTTTTAGCATTTGCTCGCTTCTACGGAAGTAGAGATAGCTGCAGAGTCAACAGGGTTGATGATCAATACGGATACGCCGCTTTCAATTAAGTCGGAAATATCGTTTGCTTGTTTTGCAGGGTCGTTTTGAGCGTCAACGATTTTAACTTTAAGACCAAGCGCTTTAGCTTGAGCCTCAACGCCTTCTTTCATAGTTACGAAGAATGGGTTGTTCAATGTGGAAACAGAGAAGCCGATTGTGCCGGATTTTTTTGTCGCCGCCGTTATCAGCGCTTTTACCACAGCCTGCTACAAGACCGATAACCATGATAGCCATCGCCAACAGTAACAATAGTTTTTTCATAGGAACCTCCTAGGCTTTCTTGCGGTCTGCAAGAACAGCCAGTAAAATAACAATACCTTTTACGACTTGTTGATAGAAACTGGAAACGTCGAGAATATTTAACCCGTTGTTGAGGGTACCGATAATTAGGGCACCAATTAATGTGCCAACGATATGACCACGACCACCAGCAAGGCTTGTGCCGCCAAGAACTACGGTCGCGATAGCGTCAAGTTCGTAGCCTGCACCTGCTGTAGGTTGTGCAGAGTTAAGACGAGAAGTGATGATTGCACCAGCGATACCACAGAGCATACCAGTCAAGGCATACACGAAGATTTTAACGCGGTCAATCTTGATACCAGCAATGTAACTTACCTTTTCGCTACCACCTACGGCGTATGTTTTACGGCCTAAGGATGTGCGGCTCAATACGAACCAGAGGGCGATGAAAGCTAGGAACATTGTGATCGCTGGAACTGGAAGGCCCGCAATATCCCCTGGCCAAAAGCCATGGAATAGAGGGTCTTGGGTAAGGCCAGAGATTGGGTTACCGTCTGTGAATACTAGCGTCGCACCACGGTAGATTGTCATGGTCGCTAAGGTCGCAATAAATGGAGCTACGCGGCCATAGGTAATAACGAGACCGTTAATACCGCCCAATACAAGGCCCGCACCTGCAGCTAATACGATAGCTAACACAGGGTCAGTACCAGTTACGATAAGGTTGGCCATCACTGCACTAGAAAGGGCAAGGATGGAACCAACGGATAAGTCGATACCGCCCGTTAAGATGACGAACGTCATACCAAAGGCGATGATCGCATTGATGGATACTTGGCGCAACAAGTTACGCAAGTTAGAGAATTCAAGGAAACTGTCGTTCATGACAGAGATAATTACAAATAATAGGATGAGGCCGATGAGGGGGCCTAATTTTTTTACATATTGTAGAGCTTTGCTGTCCATTATTGTCCTCCTGTGGCTAATGTCATAATCGATTCTGGTGTTGCATCGCTGCGGTCCAAGATACCTGCTACGCGACCTTCATGAATAACCATAACGCGGTCGCTCATGCCCAGCACTTCGGGTAACTCAGAGGACACCATAATAATGGACACACCATCGTTCGTTAATTCGTTCATTAAATCATAAATATCACGTTTCGCACCGATGTCGATACCGCGTGTCGGTTCGTCCATGATGATAATGGATGGCTTTTTACCAACCCATTTCGCGATAACCACCTTTTGTTGGTTACCACCGGATAGGGACGATGCCGGTTCGTGAATAGATTGTGTTTTAACGCCTAGTTTTTTAGACAATTCGTCAGCAAAGGAATTGAGTTTGCCCTTATCCAATATATGAGATGGACAAATTTCGCCCAGGTTCGGCAATGTAATATTGGAACCGATGGAGAAATCGAGGATCAAGCCTTCGCTCTTTCTATTTTCTGTGATGAAAGCAATGCCCGCTTTGATGGCATCTTCTGGTTTTTTACAGTTTAGAACGGAGCCGTTAACTGTTACGGTACCGCCATTGTGTTTATCTACACCAAAGATAGCGCGCATGATTTCTGTACGGCCAGCACCCATGAGGCCTGCTACGCCGAGGATTTCGCCTTTGCGCAAGGAGAAGGAAATGTCGTTGTCGAACCCTTCAGGTTTGAGGTTATCTACGCTCATGACCACTTCGCCCGGTGTTGTCGTGCGAGCAGGGTAGAACTCGTCGATAGAACGGCCTACCATATGGCGTACCACTTCGTCTACAGAAATCTCAGATGTTGGTTTTGTAATGATGGTGTGACCATCACGCATTACCGTTATTGTATCGCATTCGCTAAATACCTCTTCCATACGGTGAGAGATGTATACGATGGCAACGCCGCGTGCTTTCATTTTACGCATCATTTTAAACAATGTCGCTGTTTCACGCTCTGTAAGGGCCGCTGTCGGTTCGTCCATGATGACAACCTTGGCATCTAACATCAAGATACGAAGGATTTCCGTCATTTGTTGATGACCAACGGAGCAAAGGCCCGCCTCAGTTGTGAGTGGCAATTCGATACCCTAGCTCGCGACATGTATTTTTCTGCCTCAGCGAGCATCGCTTTTTTATCGAGCATACCAAAGCTATTGCGCTTTGGTCTCATTAGATATAGATTTTCTAACAATGTTAGATTTGGCCAAATGTTGAGCTCTTGGTGGATGAAAGCTACACCGTTTAGCTCGGCCTCTCTCGGATTTGGGAAGGTTCGCTCTACGCCGTCGATGGTGATTGTACCAGCGTCTGCCTTGTGAATGCCCGTAAGGATATTCATGAGGGTGGACTTGCCGGCCCCGTTTTCGCCCATCAAGGCGTGAACCTCGCCCTCCTTGAGGGTAATACTTACATCGCGCAGTACTTGGTTTGTGCCAAATGCCTTTGCAATGCCTGACATAACAATTTCCATAACTACTCCTATATGATTGGTGAAAGTATCTCTAGTGTGTGTAATAGATTAGATGGTTAGGTAATCTACTACTCTAGGGACGATCGCTGAAAATACAATCGGCGCGCAAGATAATGTTCGCATACGGAGATGCTTCACCAGTTCTAATAATGCATTTGCATTGTTTTGTTGCTTCTTTGAAAGCTTCATGGCTCGTTTCGATCCATTCGTATTGACTAGATGGGAAGGTAGACTCCAAGAAGTCATAAGCCTCAGGATTATGTTCCTTAATTTCCTTTGCCACATGAACCGCTTCAGATTTCATATGCTTAGCGATGATGGATACTACTTGTTCAAAGCTTGGTACACCAAAATCTAAGGCTAAGTCAATCTTTTGAACCCCTTCAGGTACTGGCAAACCACAGTCAGCAATACAAATCGTATCTGTATGACCAAGATCTGCAAGAACCTTAGCGATGTGGCTATTTAAAATGCCGTGTCGTTGCATGGTAAACTCCTTATTTATTCGATATGTTAATTCTTTTTGCTAAGAATGTAGCAACCTCGTCCTTTGTAGGCATGCTGCCTTGGGCGCCTAAACGTTGGATGGAGAGGGCCGCAGCTGCATTGCCGTAGTGTAATGCGTCGGCTAAGCTTTTACCATTAACGATAGCGGTTGCAAAGGCCCCGTTGAAGGTATCGCCTGCGCCTGTTGTATCTACTGGGTCAACCTTGAAGCCAGATACGGTGTGGATTTCGCCGTTGTCAGCGTAGCCTCACACCTTTACTACCAAGGGTAACGATGATTTTATTTTCATTAGCTAACAATGTTTGTTTTGTAGACTGCTTAGGGTAGAGGGCAGATAATTCATGCTCGTTTGGCGTAATATAGGTTGCCAATTCTAACCATTCAGGATTGAGGTCAGCTGCTGGAGCAGGATTTAAGAGGACTTTTACATGAGCCTCGTGGCAACGACGAACGATGTATTCGATTGTAGGAATAGGAATTTCGTTTTGTACCATTACAAGATCCGCTTGCTCGATAGCAGACCAAGCATTATCTACTACAGATTGACCTACCTTGGCATTAGCGCCAGGAATAACGATAATGCTGTTATCCCCTTCCGCTAATGTAATGTGTGCTGTACCTGTTGTAGTATCTGGAACCGTAACGATGTAGTCTGTGTTGATATGATTTTCTTTTAGATTATCTAAAATCATTTGGCCGTATGCATCTGCACCGATACAGCCAACCATAGTAACCTCTGCACCTAGACGAGCAGCAGCTACCGCTTGGTTTGCACCCTTGCCGCCGTGAGCGATGTGCAATTCGTTGCCCATGATTGTTTCTCCTGCTGTAGGGCGTTTGTCCGCGAGGACTACAATATCCATGTTGCAACTGCCTATAACAACAATGCGATTCATAATAACTCCTTAATAAGCCTTTGCCCTAACTGGGACTAAAAATGACTATCATTTATTTTTATACATAAAACTTAGAGGGATTCATACAATAAGTTGCATATATAAATATAATTGATAGTCCTAGAGGCGTTAACTTTCACATACCTATAAGCGTATCTTAATCATTTATTAGTATAGCGTAAATACAGAAGTTTATCTATAAAAATAACTATAAAATATAGGAATAAGAAAAGGTATATCCTAAATCTATGTTACATGAGTAAAAATGTACTCTTTGGATTTTGGATATACCTTATATTAAAAATTAATAGATTATACTATTTATATTTTTCTAATAATTTGTCTATGCTATCAAAGGATTTCTCTAGAGATAGAGTACGCCCTTGGATAATATCATTTTTGGCCTTCTACAATAGCAGATAATATATCTATCTTAGCTTGTAAAATGCTAGTTGTAGTATCATTAATATTTATTGTATCACTGTAGCTTTTACCTATATTCATAGTCTGTTAGGCCTTTCTTCTTAATATAGTTATATATTAGTGAAAGCTTGGTTTATCGTAGTGTGTACCTGGCTCACCCAAGCCGATACTTGTGCGGTGGAACGGAGTTTCATCCTTTGCATGTAAGATATCGAAGATAGCTTTTACAACGGCTTCGCGAGTAACTTGAGCATCGTTAAAATTGAGTTCTTCGGGGATGAGCTCGTAATTTGTATTCTCTGGATCATTGTAGAGCCATGTGAGGCGCAAAATTGTGTAGTTTAAGTTGGATTCGCGCAATACATTGCGTGCTTGGCGTTCGCCTTGTACATAGCTAATCGGTAAGTTGTCGAAGGTCCATTTTTCAAGTGCTGCTGGGAACTCACCAGAAAGGCCAGCCATGGAAAGGCCGATAACACGGCGTACATTTTTGCGACTCAATGCTTTCACGATGGATGCCATATCACTGCCAGCCTCCATGGCACCTACGAAAACGATTTCAGCGTTTGTTACAGCTTGTTCTAATTTTGCAGGGTTTTGGAAAGAGCCTTCGATGACAGTAACTCGTTCATGTTCCAAGATTTCAGGATGTAAACGGGTGGATAATTGGCGACCATATAATGTAAGGTGCATGTCTGTATATGTCAATAATGTAGCAGTTAACTTCTGTGCAATCTGGCCAGCGGCCCCTAAAATAGTAATATATTTGTACATATAGACCTCCTATGTCCCGGGCATAAGTATTTATATGCATTATATCACAACTATATGACGAGAAAGTGAGAATAACAATTTAATTAATAGCTAGAATTTCTTTTTGTTGTTCTTAGTTGCGCAAATCGATTTCTCCAAATTTTTCTTTGTAAAAGGATAAGATTTGATCGGCAGGTAGATGCTCATTGTTAAAGGTTGAGATAGCATCTTCGACGATGGTAATTTTATAGCCATATTCAAAGCCTACTTTCACAGATGTATCAATGCAAAATTCCACCTGCATTCCTACGAATGTTAAATTGGTAATACTTTTTACTATCTAAATATTCCTTTAACCCACTATTTTTGAAGATGCTATTGTAATATTTATTGAAAATCTTTTCGTTTTCTTGAGGCTTTAATTCGTGATAAACTTGCCAATTATCACTACCCGTTGCTAATAAACCATCATCTTCAGAATGTCTCATAAAAATTACTTCTATATTTTTGATCTCTGAAATGTTGAATGATTGCTTTTGTATTTATGATAAAATTTTTTGTATCGAAAGGATTTTTCTTTAACTAAGCCTTTCTTGTATGTCGATTACGATTAATGCTTGTGCCATGATGAATTCCTTCATTAAAGATAAATTATATGTATTACATGAATATGATTAGAATTTATTATATTAGTTATTAAATTATTGTCGATTTCTTCGTATATAAGTATCTATGCACATTATATAACAAGTATATAACAAGAAAAAGAAGAAAGCAGTATCATATATGTTGATAGTAATTTTAAGAAATGTTGTAAAATCTGATGTTGAATTTACATGATAATTTAACTACAATAATGATAAGATATTAGAAAGATGAGTGTTATATCACTAAAGTATTTTGGAGATGATAGTATGCCGAATATAAAACCTATTTCAGATTTACGTAACTATTCTGAAGTTTTACGAGATGTTACTATAGATAGTCCAGTATTCTTAACAAAAAATGGTAGAGGTCGATATGCAATTATGGATATCCAAGATTATGAACGCGTAATGGCTACGATAAAACTTATGGGTGCTTTAGAGGCTGGACGTAAGTCTGGTGAAGAACAAGGATGGATTTCATCAGAGCAACTAAAGAGTGAATTGGGGATTTAATTATGAATAATCAGATTAGCTATGCACCAAAAAGCACGAGAAGATTTGCTAGAAATAAAAACTTTTATAGAAGAAGAATCAGGTGATATTGAGTTAGCTAAGAAAACCATTTCGGATATAGTGACTACGAATGACTCGTTGAGGATATTTCCAGAAATGGGACAGCGATTATTGATTAATCTAGAGAGTAAAATTGAATACAGATATTTACTTTGTCATAATTATTTAAGTTTTTTTACCGTTATTTAGATCGGGCTATCTATATTGATAGAATATTAAACAGTAGACGTGATTATCTTAGAATACTATTAGATGAAGTACATTAGCTCTTAAAAAGCACTATCGTTAATAGATGGTGCTTTTTATGAGCTTTAATTAAAGTCCGTTGATAGTGTCTAGGCTTTCACAAATTCTCAAAAGAGTGATAGAATATAGATTATATATTCATTTTTAGAAAAGAGGCTATTATGGAACGGATTCAAGATCTTGTGTATACACATGTGCAGGGTGGCCAGTTTAGATGGGTCACTGTCAGCACATTGATGCTCGCATTGGGCACGATATTGCATTTGGTGAGCCCTAGTGTGGCTGGGGTAACGCCGAACTGGACAATTGCTACGTACTGCGTAGCTATTTTATTGACTCGCCCTAGTTTGAGTCAAACCTTGGGGATTGGCCTTGTGGCAGCCCTTATCAACGTATTGACATCTAAGTCAGCATTCCCGTACGGCAACTTGTTGTCTGAACCAGGCGGTGCGTTGACAGCCGCCTCGTGACACGTGCTATGTTGTCCGTAAAGTTCCGCAAAATCGGTGGCTTTGATTTGACGCCAATCCTATCTGGCTTCTTAGCCACAGTTGTATCTGGCGGTATCTTCGTTACCATCTTGTGGAAAGTATTGGGCTTGCCAGACAATGTGTACATGTACGGTATGTGGCCAATGGTTCTTATCGTAGGTGCTTTGAACGGCGCCATTACACCAATCTTGTACATTCCGGCCCAACGTTTATTTTCTAAACGCGGTATGTTGCCAGTGCAGAGGAATTGGGCTCCGATCACAGCCATTTGACAATCTTGCCTGAGCGCCAAGCTAAAATTTCCATTGAGCACGTAAATTATTACCATCCTAAGGCGACTACGCCGTCCCTTAAAAATATCAATCTCGATGTACATGATGGTGACTTCTTAGTGATAACAGGTCCTGCAGGTTGTGGTAAAAGTACCCTTTGCATGGCTATGGTAGGGGCTGTGCCTAAATTCTACGGTGGCCGCCTTGAAGGCATGGTGTTCGTAGATGGCAAAGCAACTACGCAAATGGAAATTCCTGAACTGGCTAACCACATCGGTGTCGTTCTTGCCGATTACGATACACAGCTTGTAACGATGACAGTTCGTGAAGAAGTAGCCTTTGCTATGGAAAACCGCGGTTATGATCGTGAAACGATTAGAACTCGTTCTGAAGAGGTGTTTAAGCAAGTTTGGTCTTGTGGGCTTAGAAGACCGCAAGATTACAAGCTTATCTGGTGGTCAGCGTCAACGCTTGGCGATTGCTTCCGTTTTGGCTACGAACCCAACGGTTCTTGTTCTTGATGAACCGACGAGTTCCCTAGATCCAGATGGGACTGCCGAATTATATCGCCTCGTAGGTGATTTAAATGAGAAACACGGTATTACCGTTGTTGTTATCGACCATGACTTACACGCTGTATTGCCGTATGCAAACCGCATGGCACTTATGGTGGATGGCTCTATTGCGTGCGACGACGATGTACCGACTACGCTTCGTTACATGTACGAACACAATATTCACGTAGATGCGTTGCCATCGGTGTTCACTACGTACATGGAACTTGAACAAGCGGGCTTCCACAGCGATGAACCTTGGCTCAGTATCGAGTCTGCTATCAAGGGCCTGCACCAAATTGAAATGGCTCACGCTATCCAAAAAGAGGTGCATGGTGAAAGCAACTCTCCAGCAAATCAATCTAATACGGTAGTAAATAAACAACCAATTCAACGCGTTGATGATGTACAAGGAAAGGACGGTGGCGCTCATGCTTAAGGTTGAAAAATATCCGCTTTGGCTATGTGCCATCTGTAGACATCTTCCGTGATGTGACTTTCACCATCGAAGGCGTCGAATATATTGCCATCGGTGGTCGCAATGGTTGTGGTAAAACGACTATCACTCGTTTGCTCGTAGGTCTTGAAAAGGCTAGTGAAGGCCGCATGTACTATAACGGCACAGATATTACATCTATGCCACCATCTAAACGTGGTCAATTTATCGGTTATGTATTCCAACAACCGGATCGCCAAATGTTCAGACCTACTGTAGCGACAGAGGTTGCTTTTTGGCCCCTGAGTCCTGGGGCCGCAGTAAATCCGAAGTGAAACAAATCGTCGACGAAGTGTTGGAACGCACAGGTATCGCTCACTTGCGTGATGCATACCCTCCAACATTGCGCCGCGGCGAAAAACAACGCGTTGCTATCGCTTCTGCACTAGCGATGCAATCTAAAATCCTCATCCTCGACGAACCAACAAGTGGTCAAGATGGTAAGGAAACTAAAGAGTTGTTAGCGTTATTACGCCAACTCAATCAAGAAGGCATTACAATCCTTCTCATCACACATGATATGGAAATTATGGCTAGTGAATGCGACCGTGCGCTTATCATGGGTAATCAAACAGTTGCCTTTTGATGGCAGTCCAGAAGAATTGTTCAAGAAATCTACAGATGAACTGCAAGACCTAGGCCTTACAAAACCGCCAAGTGTGGAACTTTCACTAGCGGTGCCATCCCTAGGCTATTGCAAATCTATGGATGAATTGAAATCTAAGTTAGTGGCTCAGTTGAGCGGGAAATAGGAGGGACATATGGAACGTTTAGTACCGTTAACAAAAATCTTGATGACCCTCGCTGTATCCGTGTGGGCTATTCTATTGCGCGACTGGCAATCTCTATTGGCCTTGGTCGTTGTAGAACTTGTCGTGTTATTTGTTGCAGGTTTATTGATCAAACAACGTAAGGCCGTTGTGGCGTTGACTAGCTTTGCCGTATTCCTTGGCATCGTTCAATTCCTCGGCAGTGGCGATGTAACATCTGCCATCGTATCTGGCTTGCGTATGCTTGCTATGACACTTGTATTTATCTGCTTATTGGCGACGACAAAATTGCAAGACCTTACAGTGGCTGCTCGTAACACAATGCAAAAATTCCTTATGAATATGCATTTATGTTCACTGCAAAGACTTCGCTTTGTACCTGACTTCATCGCTGAAAGCCATGCCGTACAAGAAGCACAAGCTTGTCGGGCTATCCTTAGAAGGCAACTTCATTAAACGCATCAAATCCTATGCATCCGTTATCCAACCATTGCTCTTAAAATCCTTGGGCCGCTCCGAAACAATGGCGTTGTCCCCTAGAACTACGTGGTTTTGGTGGTCCTACACATAGCTTTTGTCGCATCTGTAGGATTGAAAACTGTGGACTATGCAGTAATTGGTGCTTTGATTGTTATTACAGTACTACTATTTGTTATTGTGTAATGGATAAATTAGACAAATTCATAGAGTTAATTGTGTTATAATTAACTTGAAGAGTATGGGGTGCCTCAATTAGTATTATTCTGAAAAGACACCCTAGAAAGGGCGAAATTTCTAGGTGTCTTTGTTTATCTTCTGAAAATGTATTTATGATATACTACTAATAGGTAGTAAAGCGTACAAAAATATTGCCTCATAATATAACAAAAGGACGAGTTGCGTACTCGTCCTTTTTTTCTTGCGTGTTAGCGTTATTTTTTTATATTATGTTATATAGATATAATATAGAAATAATTTTAATTTTCGGATACCGGATTTTGGATACCAACTGTTTTGAGGGATTCTTATGAGTGAATTAGTAATACGATCAATTACAAAGGATGATATCGCAGCTTGTTTAGATATTTATAATTTCGAAGTTGTGAACGGTGTAGCAACACTTGATCTTGAGCCGCGTACATTGCCAGAGTGGCAGGCGTGGTATGAGGCTCATCAAACGTCTGAGCACTGCATTTTTCTAGGGCTTATGGACAATGTTGTAGTAGGCTATGCATCGCTTTCACCATATAGAACAAAGGATGCTTTCAAAAGTACCGTCGAATTATCTATTTACATCCACGAAGATTATAGAGGTAAGGGCGTGGCATCTAAGTTGATGGCCCATATATTAGAACATGCGAAGGAAACGGAAACATTACATACGGTGGTGTCTGTTATTACGGCGGGAAATGCGGCAAGTACAGCACTACATGAACGGTTTGGATTCACCTACTGTGGTCTAACACCGCAAGTTGGTTTCAAACATGGTAAATATCAGGATACCGAAACATACGCATTATTGGTATAATAAAACGTAGATATTAAATTACAGACTAAATGTACAGATGATAGATAAGGGTTCGCCGTGGGTTAGGGCGAATAGGGTGATTGAATGAACATGAAAGATGAACGGCAGTTCGTTGGGTACAGTAAGTATCGTAGCCGTCTCGTAGATGGTCATGTACATACAGAACTGTGTCCACATGGTAGTGGGGACCGGACTGCAATGATGATTGAAAAGGCCATCGAGTTGCGCATCGAAAAGGTATGCCTTACAGAGCATGCGCCATTACCAAAGGCTTTTGCTGTTGAATACGGCGGTGATCAAAAGGCTTATGACACAGCGTCTTTGAAATTGAATCAAGTAGATACCTACTTTTAGAATTAGGTCGTCAACTACAACGTGCTTATGGCACGCATATCGACATCTCCCTTGGCTTTGAAGTGGATTACATTCCAGGCTTTGAGACAGATATTCAAGAGTTCCTTGATCGCTACGGTCCGTTGACGGATGATAATATCTTGTCCGTTCACTTCATGGAAGGTGTGAATAATGCCTATTACTGCTTAGACTATAGCCCTGAAGAATTTGAAAAGGGCTTTGGTCCGTGGATTCAAAAGCAATATGAGTTATATTACAAATATTACTCCACCGTGCGCCAAGCCGTACGTGCTGACCTCGGTGAATATACGCCAAAACGAATTGGTCACTTTGATTTAATCAAGAAATACCAACACCACTTTGGCTTTGAACATCACTTAGATCGTCGTAATGCGCAAGTGGTAAGCGATATTTTGCATATCATGCGCGTACAAGGGCGCGAACTAGACTACAATATGAGCGGCTTCTTCAAACCAGATTGCCGTGAAATGTATCCAAGCCGCTTTATCCAAGGTATGGCTGCTGTCATTGGGGTGCCATTCGTACTTGGCTCTGATGCACATAGCATAGCAGATATAGAAAAAGTTTGGGGCTAACTAAAAAGGTTGTTTTTACTTTAAAATGATAAGTTTGAAATAACAAATTTGATCTATAATGATGTGGGACTTATTACAGTTAAATTCTTTATCTTTATAAGATACAATGCAGTGATATTATTTTTAAATAGAAGGTAGTTGATAAAATTAATCAACTACCTTCTATTTTTACCAAAATAATAAATAGAATATAAAAATATTTAATATTTTATTGCAAAAAATATGATTTAATATATAATTTACCTTATAAAGAAAGGAGAGGAATTAATGAGAGTTGTATGTATTGCAGCAGGTTGTGTTGGCTTGCTGACCACATTCGGTACGATGCCTAGTTTTGCGGCAGAAGTATCAAACCCATTTATACAACAAGAAGCAGCCCGAGCCGATGCTTCATTACGCCAACGAGCAGAAGCACCAATGACTGGGGCCGCTTTGTCGCGTTCAGAATCTGGCTATACAGGTTTAGATAAAGTACCGATGAAGTCATTACCTAAGGAAAGTACATCGTTTGCAATAGAGCATATTGTGGTGACTTCCTCAGAACCAGTGTTACAAAAATATAAAGATCGATTACAGGTATATAACCATAATCGCATTGGAACAGAGGGTATTCAGTTTTTACAAAAGGAGTTACAAGAACAACTTTTATCTGATGGGTACATTACGAGTCAAGTAGTTGTGCCAAACCAAGATTTACAGTCTGGTACACTCACTTTTGAGATTATGCCTGGTTATGTAGAGGATATTGTTCTTACAAATCCTAAAGCACGTACCAATTGGCGTAGTGCCTTTCCTGTAAGACCTGGTTATGTATTACGCCGTCAAGCACTAGAGCAAGGGATTGACCAAATGCGTAGTGTACCTGGTCAAGATATTAAAATGACCATAGAGCCGGGGACAAAACCGTTACATTCTATTGTAAAGCTTACCGTTGAGCAAAAAGGATTTGTACACGGATCTTTGATGCTAGATAATTCTGGAAATAAATCAACAGGAACATATCAAGGGACTGTATACTTATCTTTCAGTCAATTGGCAGGATTAAATGATGTACTAACTACTAGCTTTACAAAAGATATTAGCCATCATGATGATGGTCATGGATCAAAACAATATGCTGTTAGCTATTCTGTTCCTGATGGGAATCGCACATATCGTCTTTCGACGTATAAGTATAGTTATAATCAATTAGTATTCATGCCAAATGCGTTTCGTTCTTCTGGCACTACGCAAGGTACAGAATTTGCAGTAGAGCAAGTATTAACTAGAACAAGTCGCTCTAAGACTTCGGCTGTAGCTAAAGTCATTCATAAGGAGCGTCATAATTATTTAGATGATGTAGAGCTTGGTGTACAAGAGCAACATACAACCGCTGTTGAAGTGGGGTTATCTCATCGTCAATATAGTGGAAATACTGTATCTGATGTATATCTATTCTATCGACAAGGTATTAATGGATTGGGTGCCCAGGTACGGAGTTGGGAAGGCTTATCAGATAATCCGACTACACTATATAAAATGGCAGGTGTAGAAGGCCAAGTTCAAACTGGTGTTCGTATGGGCCATAAGCAAGGTACGTATACGATGCGTTTTAGAAGCCAGTTTACAGATCAACGCTTATTTGGTACCGAACAATTTAGTATTGGTGGTCGTTATTCTGTACGAGGCTTTAGTGGAGAAGAAACCTTAAGAGGCGACTCTGGCTATTACGTACAAAATGAATGGGCATTACCATTTAGAAAGCAACAAGTCACTCCATATGTAGGTGTAGATATTGGACATGTATGGGGACCATCTACAGAAACACAATTAGGTAATACCTTGATTGGTGGTGTAGTAGGTGTACGCGGTGTAGTTGGTGATGCTGTAAATTACGATGTATCATTAGGAACACCGATTAAGAAACCAGAAGGGTTTGATACAGATACGCGTGTGTGGGCCTTTAGAGGCAGTTATCAGTTTTAAGTGTTGTAATCTAGTGCAGCTATACAATTAAATGGTGAATGGTATGTACTAGAGAAGGAGAGTAATATGAATATAAGAAAGCAGACGGCAATGGCTATCTTTGCTGCATTGTTAGCGACTAACTCTGCACCATGGATTCCTATGGCCCTTGCTAATCCTGTTGTACCAGATCAAGGTAAATTAGGACCAAAAATAGAAGATGCTAGAAATGGCATGACTGTCGTTAATATTAATACACCTAATGATAAAGGGTTATCATATAACCAATATAATGCATTCAATGTAGATGAAAAGGGACTTATTTTAAATAATGCGAATCGTCCAGTGAATACAGAGCTCGCAGGATATATTATGGGAAATCCTAATTTAGTGGGCCCTACAGCCAATACTATTTTGAATGAAGTAACTGGCACAAGCTCTACATCCATGAATGGTGCTCTTGAAGTAGCTGGGGATAAGGCATATGTTATCGTTGCCAACCCTAATGGTATTTCTGTTAATAATGGCACATTTATTAATGCAAGTAGCGCTACACTCACAACGGGTAATCCAATTATTAATAACGGTAGTGTTACAGGCTATAATGTACAAAAAGGTGCTATTACAGTCGGCGAAAAAGGTCTTAATGCCTCTAAAACGGCACGGACAGATATGCTTGCTGAGGCTGTAAAGCTCAATGGTAAAGTTTGGGCCCAAGATGCTCAAGTTGTAACGGGGAAGAATGATATTTCCGTAGATGCTACTGGTAAAGTTACGAATACTCATAAAACTGGTGAATCAAGTCAAGTCGGCCTTGATGTAGCTGCTATTGGTGGGATGTATGCTAATAGTATGTACTTAGTGGGTACCAATGACGGCTTTGGGGTTAATAACCAAGGCGTATTGTCTGCACAAAACAAACTAACCATAGATAGTACTGGTAAGTTGCAAAATACAGGTACGATAGCTGCTACAGATGCCAATATTACAACCCAAAGTCTAGAGCAGATGAATAAGGGTAAACTTTATGTAGATACAGCAAAGATTACTACTGACTCTGTAATACAAACTGGTAATGCTACGACTAAAGAAGCACCTGTTATGATTGCCCAAAAAGACATTTGTCTATAGCAACAAAATCTATTGTTAATACAGATGGTAGTGTAATCAAAGCAGAAGGTAAATTACAGCTTGGTAAAACGATGGATGAGAAAGGTACAGTATCCGGTAAAATGGATTCTGTAGTAAATACTGCATCTACCATTGAGTTTGGTCAAGGTGGAGCTTTACTTGCGAAATCTGTAGATAATAAAAATGGTGGTATTACCCTTAAGCGTGTAGCTGTAGAGGGTAAAGAGCATGTCAAAAACGAAGTAGCTCCATCTGGTAGCATTAAGCGTTATCAATTGTCTGAGGAACGAATTTATGGACATGATGATGAAATTCCAAAAGATAAAGTAGTAGTACACTCTTCTGAGAATCTCCAACTTTCTATAAATGGTAAACATCATGATAGTTGGACTAAGTATGAATATGATCGTACACGTGAGGAAGATGCAGTAGATACATCTAATCCTGGCCGAATTATTTCTGGCGGTAATTTACATGTGGATGTAGATCATATGGTGAATGAAGCTAGTCAAATTAGTGCTGCTGGCGATATCACTGGTACTGTAGGTCATTATGAGCAAAGTAATCCTAAAGGTAATGAATATATTACTGAAGAGGGCACAGCTACAAGTTATAGCCGTCATCATAAAAAAGGGTGGGATACTACCAATATTCGTGAAGCGAAGTATAAGAATACTAAGGTGAATCCTAAAGATGTACCTGTTGCTGTATATGGCGGTCATGTAGAAAATAGTAAAAGTGATACCACAGTAGATGCATCTCTATTAAATAGTATGAGTCAGTTATCGACGAACCCTAATACATCGTATGTGATTGAAACAGATTCTAACTTTACAAATCGTCGTAACTTCTTATCTTCTGATTACGTATTATCTCGTCTTAAATTAGACCCTATGAATATACAAAAACGTTTGGGTGATGGGTACTATGAGCAGCAACTCGTTATGCAAGAGATTATGCGTCAAACTGGTAAAAGTAGACTTCAATCTGGTCTTTCCGCAGAAGAACAATATCGCCAATTGATGGATGCAGGGATTAGTGTAACTAAATCTCAATCTATTGTATTAGGTCGAGGTTTAACCGAGGCTGAGCAAAAAAATCTTAAAGAAGATGTAGTGCTCCTAGTAAGTAAGTCTGTTGTATTACCAAATGGCAAAACTGAAACTGTGCTAGTGCCGACTCTATATTTAGCACCAAACACAAAACGAGTAGAAGGTGGCGCTAATTTGCAGGCCCAATCGATTAACCTTTCTGTTGATACTATGCATAATAGCGGTAGCATTGTAGCGGATAAGGATGTGACTCTTACTGGTAATTCCATTCACAATGATAATGGTCTTATTAAAGGTAACACGGCTACGGTTACAGCAAATGACGAAGTTCGTAATACACAAGGCACTATTATGGGCAACGATACAGTCTCTGTGTATGCTAAGAAAGACGTTGTTAATGAAGGTGGCACAATTACACAAACTAATACGGCAGGCTCCACAAAGGTTGTTGCGGGGCGTGATGTGATTAATAAAGGAGTGCAGTACGAGGCTGGTAATAGCAAGGTTGAGTGGAATAGTAGCAACAACCGTCGTGAAACGATAACTGGTGTCGATCAAGGCCGTATTGGTGGTGCTGGTCAAACAACAGTAGTAGCAGGACGTGATGTATCTATGGAAGCCGGTATTATATCCTCTGATGTGAATACAACTGTGACGGCAGGTCGTAATGTAACGATGAAAGCAATGAATGCTACACATGAACTTGAAGAACATCGTTTCGATAAAGGTAAATCTGGTGGTGGACACTCTCAAACGACTCAGTCTCATGATCTTGTGAAAGCACAATCATCGGTTGGTAGTAGCATTGAAGGCAAGAACGTTTCTGTTGTAGCCTCTGATGCCGTACAACTGGAAGGCAGTCAAGTGTTAGCAGCAGATACAGTGAAAGTATCTGGTAATACGGTTGCATTAAATACTGCAAAAGCTAATAGTACAGTTAATCATGTGTATCTAGATAAAAAGAAAAGTTTAGTAAAACGTGAAAGTACCAATGCGGTGGATGATGTAACCACTACATCTGTAACAGGTTCTACGTTAAGTGGTAAAACTGTAACGATTACTAGTGCTCAAAATGTAACGGGTCAATCTGCTCAAATTATGGGTGAGAATGCCGTATCTGTTACTGCTGGTGGTAAGGTAGAATTGGGCGCTGATAAATCGACTACAGATAGCTCTAGTGTGTATCGTCATAAAAAATCTGGCTTACTAGGTGGTGCAGGCATAGGCTTCACTATTGGTAAAGAAAAACATAATATTGATGAAGCAAACCATGATGAAGCTACTGTACGAAACACAATTGCTAGTACGAAAGGGACTGTAAATATCAAGGCTAATGATACAGTTCATCTTACGAGTGCAGATATTGTTGCTAAAGAAGGTGCTGTGTTAGATGGCTCCGCTGTTACATTAGATGGTAACGTAGATCATAATCACATGACACATGATGAACGCTACAAAAAAACTGGTCTTACCGTATCCTTAGGTGGTGCAATAGCAAATACACTTACAAATACTACGCGCACTATAAAACAAGCTGGTGGCCGTGATGACAAACGGTTAGCCGCACTTGAACTCAATGAAGCGCGTAAACAATTGCAAGATGGATATGAAGCAGTAGATGCAGCTTTACATGGAGAAAAAATACGCGATGCCGTAACAGGTAAAGTTGACAAAGTAGACGGTAAAGCTAAACGAGGTGCTAAAAATATTGATGATGCTATTAACTTATCTGTAAGCATTGGTAGCACTTCTAGAAAACAAGGGCAAGTAGTAGATACAAACACATATCAAGGTGGTACTCTTGTTAGTGATAGTGAAGTACAAATTAAGGCTCGTGATGCTCAGAAAACTGGTATTGCTTTAACTGGTGAAACAGTAGAGGCTAAAAAATCTAGTATTAGATAGCGCTAGTGATATTAATCTTGGGGCTGGTAAGAATACTGTAGATGTTAATAATACCTATAAAAGTTCTGGCTGGAGCGTGGGTGCTGGTATTAGCTTAACTGGCGGTGGTCTCCTCGATATTAATGCGAGTGGTCATATGGCTCGTCAAAATGGAGATACCCATCAAGAAAGTTATGTACCAACTAAAATTAAAGCAGTCGAATTAGCACAGCTTAAAGCAAAACGAGATACAAATATTATTGGTTCTACTGTATCTGGTAAAAAAGTAGAAGTAGATACAGGTCGTGATTTACATATTCAAAGTTTACAAGATGTAGATAACTTTAAAGAACATAGTAAATCTGCGGGGTTCTCTGTGTCCTCTAAACCTAACTTTAAAGATCCAACTGGTAGTATCAATGCTAGTGTAGGACGAATTGATAGTAAATGGAAAAGCGTAACAGAACAAGCAGGTATTTATGCTGGTGAAGAGGGCTATAACATTAATGTAGGTAATAAGACTACATTAGAGGGGGCTGTTATTAAAAGTGATGCTCCAAAAGCTAAGAATAAATTGACTACAAATCTCTAGAGATGAAGGACATCAAAACGAAGCTGAGTATACATACAGCAACAATGGTATCGGTTATAACTATCATGGTAGTAAAAAGAAACTCGAAGAGATGAAGACTAAAGATAAAAAAGGCTATGATAAAATTTATAACAGTATCGGTCTAGTTCCAAATTTAGGTGTAGGCTCTAAAGGTAAAGAAAGCTCTACTACTCAATCTGCTATCTCTGATGGTATACTAACTGTAGAAGGTAAAGAAATTGACACTAAAACTATCAATACGAATACCGAAAATACATTACATCAATTAGATAAAATTTTCGATAAAAAGAAAATTGAAGAACGTCAAGAATTGGCACGTCTATTCTCTAAAAATGCGTTTGAACAATTACATAATTGGCAAACCAACAACTAAGGATGGTAAAGTCGCTAAATCTATTGCACATGGTATTATTGGTGAGGTAGCGGCGCGTATGGCTGGAAACTCACCAGGGAGCGGATTTAAAGCTACTATGACTAATGAGCTGTTAATTGGTGAAATTAAGAAAGTAGCTAAACATGATCCAGCATTAGCACAATGGTTGAGTGTAGCCGTAGGTGGAGTAGTTAATAAAGTGAGTGGAGATTCAGTAAATACTGGTGCTACAGTAGCTGCTTATGCTACAAAATGGAATGAGGCTAGAATTGATGATCCGGTAGCAATTGGTCAGTCAGCTACTGCAGGTGCACTTGACTATCAAGCTAGCTCTGTAACAGGACGGCCAACACCAGTAGGTAGCGCCTTTAACTATGCAAAGAATGATATATGAAAGCTCTGATATTGATAAATATGGACCAGAGGGGGCTATGTCAAGAGTAAGTATGGATTTAGCTTATTCTTCAGGAATGTTAGTAGGAGGGGCTTATTTGGGTCCTGTAGAAGCAACAGGTGCAGGATATTTATTAGATTATGGGTATAATTCAAAAAAAAATGAAAGGTTTAAGCCTGCATCTGAGGAGGAAAAAGGATGAGCAATGGGACCGACTATTAGCTGATGCACCTAATCGTTTAATATGATGGGAGATAATATGAATTATAGTGCGACAACATATATAATAATTTGTGTATTTATTATATACTTATTTGATGTTTTTTTAAAGTACAGTCTTTTCGATTAAACAATATTGATTTAAAGAAGAGTGTAGAAATTAAAATTTTTCAGTTAATAAAAGGTCTCGCTGTGGTAGCATATACTGTAATTCCTTGGGGCCATACCTTGTGGGGGAACAAGAGTATTAGTAGTAATCTTTTTATTGGCAGTATTAGGTGATATTTATTCTAGAAATAAAGTTGCTAAAGCGGTTACAGGTTTGTTTGTTTCTGAAAAAAAGAACGTTTATGTCGTTCTGCTAACATGCTTTTATCTTTATTTTATTCCGTATATGCTAGTCTGTGTAACTGTAATTATTTTTATGAATTTTTAGTGTGTTAGCTGATTAGGCATTTTAGAGGAATAGAATGTATGGAGATAATACTTAAAAATTCTAACTCTTATTATACTTATTGGTATATTTTTATAACATTAGACAACGCAAGAAGTATGATGAATGGAATGAAAAGAAAAATCAAGCCATATATGATTTGGGGCAAATTTTGGCATGTGACAGAGAACAAGCTAAGTTTGTAATAGATCAACTAGGACGTCATGCGGTACCTACTGATGCGGTAGTTGAGCCAGTGTCTGTTGTCTCTATTCATGGTGAAAGTATGAATGGCTATGCCTTTTCTTATAATGAATTGAAAGGCTGTTTCACTCTAAATGATAAATTTGAAATAACGAATTTAATTTATAATGATGTAGATCTTCTACATATGGACACAATTAAATAAATATATGTAGTAAATACATGAAGTTATAACGGTTCTATTGACAATTCTATAGAACCGTTATATTATAATTTCATACTTTAGTTGGATAAAGTGATAAAAATAGAAAAAGTATTGATATAGGTAAATTTTTTTCTCATAGATAAATGAAAGTCATTTAACTCGTTTGAAACTGATTATATGATGCTTTCACCGACATGAGAAATGAAATGATAGAAAGGATGTTTAGGATGGTACAGCAGCAATTACCTACGGGGTTCCGTGATGATATAGGGGCCGTAGCGGAGCGTAAGGATGATGTGAGCCAATATGTGCTCAGTCTATGTCGTAGCCGCCAATACACAAAGATCTCTACACCTCTTGTGGAGTACAAGGATGTATTCAATGGCTATGCAATGGGGCGCGGTCAGCATATGTACGAGTTCATGGATAGTTCTGATGAGTCCGTCGTAATTCGTCCTGATTTGACTATGCCAATCGGTCGTTTTTTGGCGACTACCAATATTGAACTACCTCGCACGTTCTATTACTTAGGCGATGTATTCATGAAAAATAAAAAGCACCGCGGCGATGTGAACCAAATAACACAAGGCGGCATTGAAATGGTAGGCTATGAAGGCATTGAAGCCGAGCAAGAGTGCTTCGCCATCATTAAAGAGGTAAACGAAACGCAGCTCGGTAATAATTTGCTATTAGAAATTGGGGATGCTCGTTTCTCTCGTGCTATCACCGATGCGCTTGGTCTTAGTGATGAAGAAAAATCTGAGCTCCTTGATGCTTTGTTTACTAAATACTTGCCACGCTATAACGAGTTGATTTCCGATTTTAAAAATAGCGCCTTATATCCATTCTTAACTGTATGGCCTCGTTTGTTTGGTACGGTGCAAGATATTAAGGATGAGCTCAATCAAATCATCTTGCCTGCAGCAGCACAACGTATCTTAGATAATCTCGTAGATATGGCCAACCAAGTGGCTCAAACAGGTCAGCAGGTTCGCATCGACGTGTCTACAGAGCCACTTCAATCCTATTACACAGGCCTTACCTTTAGAGGCTATGTGGATGGCGTGTCCCAATACATCGTCAGTGGCGGTCGTTATGACGGCTTGCTATCTAGCTTTGATGGTACGCCAATGCCTGCGGTTGGGATGGCTTTCAACATCGACGTGTTGACCGATGTAACCTTGAATGGTGAAAGCAACAATCAAGATAATGGTAAATTGCGTATCGCTCTTACAAAGGGCCGCGTAGAGAAAGATTTCATTCCTCTCTTGAAGTCCTGTGGCGTAGATTGTGAGCCGTTACGGAACAAGGCGCGTAAGCTCATCATTCCGTTGGGTGATGCTATAGAGGTTATCCTCGCTAAAGGTCCTGATGTAACGACATATTTGAAAAAAACGGTGTAGTTGACCTTGGTATTGTTGGTAGTGACGTATTAGATGAACAAGACGATACAAGCTATGAAATGCTAGATTTACAAACTGGTAAATGCCAATTTATCTTGGCCTCTTTGGCAGGCTATGATCCTAAAGAAGGTCGCCGCCAACGTATCGGTACAAAGTATCCAACCATTACAAAACAGTACTTTGGTGCCCAAGATGTGGAAATCATCAAAATCGAAGGCTCCGTAGAATTGGCTCCGTTAGTAGGGCTCGCTGATGCCATCGTCGATATTACAGAAACAGGCACAACCTTGCGGGAGAACAACTTAGAAATCTTCGATTGGTTACAGCCAATATCTACACGCTTAGTAGCTAATCCATTAGCGTTAAAAACAAAAGAGAAATACCATTTTTAAACTCATAGATCAGCTTTCAGAAGCAATTAATACATAAGACGTGGAGCGAATCCTATATTTAACCAGTAATATTGACAGCTCAAGTAGGAAGAAGGACATTTGATGAAAATTTATAAGGAATCACTAGATACGATGCTTAGTATCGTACGAGATTATACACAACAAACTACAGACATGGAAATTGAACGTCGCGTGTACGATATCATCACTGACGTTCGCACCAATGGTGATGCGACCTTAAAGGCGTATTCTGAAAAATTTGATGGCGTTACTATCGAAGACTTCAAGGTGCCTCAAGAGGAAATTGACGCCGCTTATGAGTCCCTATCTGATGATTTGAAAGTAGCCTTATTAAAAGCAAAGGAAAATATCACTGAGTTCCACAGCCGTGAAATCGAGCAAGGCTTTGTGGATATGGATACACCGGGCATCATCCGTGGTCAGAAGGTCATTCCATTAGCTCACGTTGGTCTTTACGTTCCTGGCGGCACAGCGGCGTATCCTTCAACTATCATTATGACTGCGTTGCCAGCTAAGATTGCAGGCGTCAAAGAAATCGTTATGGTCACACCGCCTCAAAAGGATGGTATTAATCCTGCTGTGTTGGGCGCCGCAAAACTTGCTGGTGTTGATGCGGTATACCAAGTTGGTGGTGCTCAAGGCGTAGCGGCTCTTGCGTATGGTACGGAAAGCATTCCAAAGGTGGATAAAATCGTAGGCCCTGGTAATATCTACGTAGCCACTGCAAAACGCCAAGTATTCGGTCAAGTCGATATCGACATGATTGCAGGCCCTAGCGAAATCGGTGTTATTGCTGACGACAGTGCTAATCCAGTTCATCTTGCAGCGGACCTTTTATCCCAAGCGGAACATGATCCTCGGGCGCGCGCTATTATGGTTACTACTAGCGAAAGCTTGGCGAATGCTGTATCTGATGAGGTAGAGCGTCAATTAAAATTGTTACCTCGTGAAAGCATCGCTCGTCCAGCCATTGAAAATAATAGTTATATTGCGGTTATGGATAGCGTTGAAGACATGTTTACGGTAATGAACGAAGTAGCGCCAGAGCATTTAGAAATTCAATTGCCAGATCCAATGAACTATATGAGCCTCGTTCAAAATGCAGGCTCCGTATTCCTCGGTGCCTATGCATCTGAACCATTGGGGGACTACGTAGGCGGTACGAACCACGTATTGCCAACAAGTGGTACAGCACGCTTCTCCTCTCCACTTGGTGTATATGATTTCGTAAAACGTACATCCTTTACACAATTTACAAAAGAACGGTTAGAAGAAGTAGCAACACACATTACTACATTAGCTCGTACAGAAGGCCTTGAAGCACATGCTCGCGCCATCGAAGTACGTTTTGAAAAATAGATTTAGAGTATAGAGGTCGTTATGATACGCACAGGTACGGTGCAACGCACCACGCAAGAAACAGATATTACAGTAGAACTTACCCTTGATGGGGCGCAAACGAGCTCCATCTCCACAGGGATTGGCTTTTTTGACCACATGTTGACGCTACTGGCGAAACACGGCCGTTTTGGCCTCGTAGTTGAGGCAAAGGGCGATACATACGTAGATGCTCACCACACAGTGGAGGACATTGGATTGGCGTTAGGTCAGGCGTTGGTGATAGCCCTTGGCGACAAGGCAGGCATCGAGCGTTACGGCGATGCATGGGTTCCTATGGACGAAGCACTCACACAAGTTGTAATCGACTTGAGCGGTCGTCCATACCTCGTGTTGCAAGGAGAATGGAGTACTCCAGTTCTTGGTGGCAATTTTGAGACTGAGCTTGTAGAGGATTTCTTCCAAGCACTAGCCATGAGTGCCGCTATGAACTTACACGTTCGCAATTTATATGGTCGCAATACGCACCACATTATTGAAAGCATGTTCAAGGGCTACAGGTCGCGCATTGCGCAAGGCAGTTACCATTAACCCAGACATTGAAGGGGTAAACTCTACAAAGGGTGTTATTTAATACAGTCATTTAATAAAGGAGAACCTATGATTTTTTTCCAGCTATAGATTTACAAGATGGTCGCAGCTGTTCGCCTCTATAAAGGTGACTTCGCGCAGGAAACAGTTATCAATCCAGATCCAGTGAACCAAGCAAAACAATATGAAGATGCCAAGGTAGGCGCACTCCACCTCGTTGATTTAGATGGTGCTAAGGCGGGCAAGCCTGTTAATGTAGATATTGTAAAAGCAGTGCGTCAGGCTTTCACAGGCATCCTTGAAATCGGCGGTGGCATCCGCGATAAAGCGGTTGTTGACCTCTATTTAGGTTTAGGCGTAGACCGCGTTATCTTAGGCTCTGTGGCCCTTAAAAATCCTGAACTTACGAAACAAGTTATAGCTGAATACGGTGCAGAGCGAATCGTTATCGGTGTAGACGGTAAAAATGGTAAGGTCGCTGCTGAAGGTTGGCTCGATCAATCCGATGTGCCTATGACCGATTTAATCAGGGGCCATGATTGAAGGGGAGCGAAGTATTTCATCGTTACCGATGTGGACCGAGACGGTACCATGCAGGGGGCTAACGAAGACTTGCTCGGGGACTTGCAAAAGAATTCCCCACAGCTCGCATTGTTGCGTCTGGTGGCGTTCGTGATTTAGAAGATATTAAATCCCTTTGAAGCGAAAGGCGTTATGGATAGTATCGTCGGTAAAGCGCTATATGAGGGAACGATTACATTAGAGGAAATCGCTGAATATAATCAGCAACATTAATAGAATTGATTAATTGAGTAGCACTCAATGGAGAGGAGCTTTATGTTAGCGAAACGGATCATTCCATGCCTAGATGTGGACGATGGGCGCGTTAAAAAAGGGGTTAACTTTATTAATCTCATAGATGTAGGCAGTCCTGTAGATATTGCGTCATCCCTATGAGCAAAGAACAGGCGGATGAACTTGTATTTTTAGACATTACGGCTACCGTAGATGCACGGACCACCATGCGCGATGTGGTGCAAGAGATTTCCTCCCAAGTATTTATGCCTCTCACTGTTGGTGGCGGTATTAAGAGTATCGATGATATGACGGCTTTGTTGAAAGCTGGTGCCGATAAGGTGTCCTTGAACTCTGCAGCTCTTGCCAATCCTGCGCTCATCACAGAAGGGGCTCAAAAGTTTGGCAATCAATGTATGGTAGTGGCGATTGATGTGAAAACGGATGAAGAAACTGGTGAATGGTATGCCTATACTCACGGTGGTCGTAACCGTACCGAATGGAAAGCCCTAGACTGGGCTAAGGAAGCGGTATCTCGCGGGGCTGGGGAACTACTCGTAACGAGCATGGACAAGGACGGCACAAAATCTGGCTTTGATATCGAGTTATATAAGGCTATTGAGTCTATTGTAAATGTGCCTATCATCGCCTCTGGTGGGGCTGGTAAGGTGCAGGACTTTGTAGACCTATTTGAGCAAACTGGAGTTACAGGCGCCTTAGCGGCATCTATCTTCCACTTTGGAGAAATTAAAATCCCAGATCTTAAAGAAGAGCTACGAGCTCACGGAATTACTGTACGATAAAAAGACTGTACGAAAAAAAGTATTTTTAAATCATTAGAGTATGGTAAAGAAATTATAACTTTCAACAAAGGATATACATATGAAACCAGATTTTGAAAAGGGAAATGGCTTATTGCCAACGGTTGTGCAAGATGCAGCGACTAAGGATGTCCTCATGGTGGCGTGGATGAACGAAGAAAGCTTTCACAAAACATTAGAGACGAAGGAAACGTGGTTCTGGTCTCGTTCTCGTCAGGAACTATGGCATAAGGGCGGTACCAGTGGCAATGTGCAGCATGTGGTGAGCATGGCCCTCGATTGCGATGGAGATACCTTGCTCATTCAAGTAAAGCCGGAAGGGCCTGCTTGTCACACGGGGCGTACGAGCTGTTTCTTTAATGATGTGGATTGGAGTTAAGCATGGCACAGCAAACATTGAACGAATTATACGAAATTATTAAGAACCGCAAGGCACAGCCTAAGGAAGGTTCTTATACAAACTATTTATTTGATAAAGGGCTCGATAAAATCTTGAAAAAGGTAGGCGAAGAGGCAACCGAGGTTGTGATCGCTGCAAAAAAATGAAGACCCTCAAGAGTTGATTTATGAAACAGCAGATGTGTTGTATCATTTGCTCGTATTACTAGCAGAGAAAAATATTCCTTACGAAGCTATCGAGGCAGAACTTGCTAGCCGTGAAGGAGTAGTAAGCAAAACTACGGATCGTCCAGAAATTACGAATTTATAATGCACATTTTAAGAAAAATAGATAGAAAGGATAGCTTATGAAAGAGATAATTCGCACGTTAAAACCTTATATACCTGAGGAGCCTGCTACGGCGGTAAAGGAACGTCTCGGTGTGGACCGATTAGTGCGTTTGTCTGCCAATGAAAATCCGTACGGCACCTCTTCGTTGGTGCGAGAGGCTATCCTTAGCTATGTCACATATAATGATGCGAACTATTACCCTGATGGGAACGCTACCGATTTGCGCATGAAATTAGCTGATTATTGGAAGGTACAACCTGAGCAACTCGTCATTGGCGTAGGCCTTGATGAGGTCATCGCCATGGTCAATAAAACCTTGATTAGTACTGGTGACTCTATCGTGGTCAGCGTACCAGCCTTTTCCGAATATGCATTAAATGGTCTTGTGGAAGGCGCTAACATTCGTGAGGTGCCAGCTAATTTTGAAACAGGACAATATGATTTTTCAGCTCTTGTGAAAGCCGTTGATGAAACGACACGCCTCGTGTGGATTTGCAACCCTAATAATCCAACAGGGACCTACGAGTCCGTAGAAGATATTCGTAAATTCGTAGCAGACTGTGCCAAAGGAAACACTAGTTATTGTAGACGAGGCTTATATTGACTTCGTTACCTCTGTAGCAGTTCCTACAGCACGCGCCTTATTAGATGAGTTTCCTAATGTAGCAATCATGAGGACTTTCTCCAAGGCATATGGCCTTGCTAATTACCGCGTTGGCTACATGATGACTCCCTTAGAATTGGCAAACTATATGCAAACCATTCGTTTGCCTTATAATCTCAATACATTGTCCCAAGTGGCCGCAGAAGCAGCCTTCGATGATCAACAGTTCTTGGCGAGAACCGTATCTCAAAATGCAGAGGAACGGGCTAAATGGGAGGCTCTATTCGATGAGCTAGGATTCACTACTATAAAAAGCGAAGCGAACTTTATATTCTTTGAGGCTCCTGATGCGGATGCAGATGGCCTCGCTGATGCATGGCTAAAAGAAGGATACCAAGTGCGCCGAGGTCAACGAGGAGGTTGGTTACGACTTACCATACCTATGGCCCAAGACGGTGTAGTGATGCGCCATATATTAAAACAATTCATGAATTAATCATTAAAAAAACAGCACTTATACTAACTATCTAAGCGTTTTGATATCGAATTTCATTCTATAGAATGGAGTTTAGCTTTTACGCAATCTATAGGCAGGACTTTTTTTTCTCTTTGACGAATATATATATCGGAAACAACGTGAATGCGTGAATGTTTTGAGCCCCTAGTATTTTCTCTAGGGCTCATTAAGGCTGGTTGAAAGGAGTTTATTATGATTGCCATTATAGATTATGACGCAGGGAACACATTTAACGTCCAGAAAGCTTTTTGCCTACATCGGCCTCGATGCAGTGCTAACAGCGGATCCTGAGGTTATATTAAACGCTGATGGCGTTCTCTTGCCAGGTGTAGGCGCGTATGCATCGGCAGTAGCGGTTCTAAAAGAACGCGGCTTAGTCGATGTACTTCATGAAGTAGTAAAGCGTGAAATTCCACTATTAGGCATTTGTTTAGGGTATGCAATTATTATTTGAGGAATCCGAAGAGTACGGTCCAACTCCAGGTTTAGGGTCTTATTCCTGGCAAAGTAAAAAGAAATTCCTCGCGATCTTGGTCTCAGTGTACCTCACATGGGCTGGAACAAGAATGTAGTTCATCATCAAGATAGTCCTTTCAGCAATGTAGACGATCAATATACTTATTTCGTTCATTCCTATTATGTAGATACAGATCCTGAATATATCATTTCCACAGCTAACTATGGTATCGATGTACCTGGCGTAGTTGAACGTGGCAGAGTATATGGAATGCAATTCCATCCTGAAAAAAGTGGTATCGTAGGGCTCAATTTGTTGCGTACTTTTGGTAATATTACAGAAGCTTACGCAGACTCAAAAAAATAGGAGGACGACTGAATGTTAGCAAAACGTATTATCCCTTGCCTTAGTGTGGCAAATGGTCGCGTACAGAATGGCGTGCAATTCCGCGATATGGTTGACGCAGGGGACCCAGTAGAATGTGCAGAACGTTATGAAATACAAGGCGCTGATGAGCTTGTATTATTAGATATTACGGCCACAACAGAGGGTCGTAAAACTTTCACAGATATGGTTGTTAAATCCTCTGATAAGGTGTTTATGCCACTTACTGTTGGTGGTGGTATCACCTCTGTTGAGGACATGACACAACTTATGAAAGCTGGTGCCGACAAAATTTCTATCAACACAGCGGCATTGGCTAATCCAGCCCTTATTACAGAAGGTGCTAAAAAAGTTCGGTAACCAAGGCATCGTAGTATGTCTTGATGTAAAATACAATCCTTTTGAAAAGGTATGGTATGCCTATGGACATGGATGTTCCAATGATGAAGGGGCGCAATGTAGAAATGCTCTTGAATGGGCGAAAGAGGCTGTAGAACGCGGTGCAGGCGAATTGTTGGTAACAAGCATCGATAGACATGGCACAGGCCTTGGCTTTGATATTGAATTATACCAAGCATTAGCCGAAGTAGTAGATGTTCCTGTGACAGCTTTCGGTGGCGCCGGTAATGTACAGCATTTTGTGGATTTATTTACAAAAACTAATGTAACAGGTGCTCTTGCTGGTGTATTATTACACAATAAAGTGTTAACTATAAAAGATATTAAGAAGGCTCTCCACGAAGCTGGTATCGTGGTAAGACTATAGATATAAGCTAATTTGCACTTTATTAAGGCATTCTCCCATGTGGAGAATGCCTTTTTGTTATGCCTTTAAGTTATAGTGGACTTTCAAAAATGACTAAATAGTAATTGACACGCCCATGATTAGTTATACAATGAAAGGGTAAGTACTAACATTTTTACTAGCCAAAGTGGCATGGATGTCCAAAAGATTTATCAGATATTTTTTTATAACACCATGTCACAGAAGACAATTGGAGGTGTTTATATGGTTATGAATGGTATTTACTTAGTTATTGCCTCCGCGTGTATTCTGATTTTAGCGTACCGCTTTTATGGGGCTTTCATAGCGGCTAAGGTTTTGACGTTGGACCAATATCGTCCGACTCCAGCTATGATTCACAACGATGGTCACGATTACGTGCCAACTAACAAATGGGTAACCTTTGGTCATCACTTTGCGACCATTGCAGGTGCAGGCCCTCTCGTAGGCCCAGTTATTGCAGCCCAGTTTGGGTATTTGCCTGGTGCATTATGGATCCTTATCGGTTCTGTATTGGCTGGTGCTGTACATGACATGGTTATCTTGTTCGCTTCCGTTCGCTATGACGGTAAGTCTATCGCGGATATTGCGCGCGAAGAAATCAGTAAACTAGCTGGTTTCGGTGCTATGCTTGCTACCTTGTTCCTATTGGTTATTACCCTCGCTGGTATGGCCGTAGTAGTAGCAAACGCATTGCATAACTCTCCTTGGGGATTCTTCTCCGTATTCGCTACAATTCCAATCGCTATTTTTATCGGTATTTATTTGAAAATGGTTGCGTCCTGGTAAAAATCAAGAGGCTACTATCATTGGTGTAGCGTTAATCTTCGTAGGCATTATCTACGGTCCTAACATCGCTGACTAGCGAATATGCTTCTTGGTTCACATACGACTTGCAAACTATTGAAATTATGCTTGCCGTGTATGGTTTCTTTGCGCAGACATTGCCAGTATGGTTATTGCTCGCTCCTCGTGATTATCTATCTACATACCTTAAAATCGGTACAATTGGCGCCTTGGCTCTCGGTATTATTATCGTAATGCCTGAAATTCAAATGCCAGCTGTTACTCCATATATCTGGGGTGGCGGTCCTGTATTGAAAGGTTCTGTATTCCCTTACATCTTCATTACTATCGCATGTGGTGCTTTATCTGGTTTCCATACAGTTATTGCGACAGGTACAACACCTAAAATGCTTACTAATGAAAGAGAAATCTTACCTATCGGTTATGGTGCGATGTTAACAGAAGGCTTCATCGCTATGATGGCGTTGATTGCAGCGACTGCATTGCATCCAGACGATTATTTTGCAATTAACTCCACTGTAGAATCCTTTAAAGCACTAGGCCTTCAAGTTCATGAATTGCCAGCATTGTCCGCAATGGTTGGTGAAGACTTGATGCACCGTCCTGGTGGCGCCGTATCCCTTGCAGTAGGTATGGCTCATATCTTCTCCAGATTGCCAAACATGGATCACTTGATGGGTTACTGGTATCACTTCTGTATCATGTTCGAAGCTTTGTTCATCATGACTTTGATCGATGCTGGTACTCGCGTAGGTCGTTACTTGCTTCAAGAATTATTAGGTCATTTCCATCCTAAGTTCAACGACCAACACTGGGCTCCCGGCGTATATGGTTGCGCAGCTTTGATTTGTATCTTGTGGGGCTACCTAGTTCTACAAGGTAACATCGGTATTATTTGGCCTCTATTCGGCGTATCTAACCAATTATTAGGTACTATGACATTGGCTGTAAGTACTACTGTTATTATGCGACTTGGTCGCAAAACGCTATGCATGGGTTACAGGTATTCCATGTATCCTAATGGCTATCGTTGCTATTGTCGCAGACTTTGAAAAACGTATTTAATAGCTATATCCCAGCTGGTAAATGGATCCTAGTAGCATTCAGTGCTGCTATGTTCCTTATGATCCTTATCGTATTAGTAGAAGCAGTTCGTAGCCTGGATTCGCTTGTCTAACATTCCTCAAGACTATCGCACTCAAGAAGAAATTGAAGCTGAAAGCCTTGTAAAATACGGTAAACAAGCAAAAGCATAATATAATACCATAAAGATTTAAGAGCTCCATCCATTTGGATGGAGCTCTCTTCTTTTTGTAATCTTTCATAGCCTTATTATTTTTAAATATTAGTAGAGCTATTTTTATTTTAATGGGATACCTTCATAACAAACGTTATGAAATGAGTGGTACATACATAATGAGCGACTTAGCTCGCTTTGGAGCGAAGTTGTATGGACCACTTATTTCAATATGTAGGCCGACATGTTTTGGGGCCCCATTAAAATAAAATTGTCAACGTATCGTGATATAATAAGGCTATGAAACATTACATGCGTTCCTATTGGACAAAATATAAACAATTGTATAAGAAAGGGCTAAAAGGTATTGCTGCTTTTCTTGCCATTGGAGCCATCGCTTTCTTTGTATTGGCCACTATTGCTAGTCGCGGGATGGGCGTAATTTTTAATGAGGTTATGGCTCGTCAGACTATGATGCGAGGCACTGTTACTGTGGAAAGTTTGTCTGCCACACCTTGGGGGACATTATCCTTTACTGATTTAGTATGGACGGACCCAGATGGGCGACGATTAGTAACCGTTCCAGATGGTAAGATACGGGTTAATATGTGGGACGTGGTGACGCGTAACTTCAAGGCATCCGCCATTAATGGTATTGAATTAAACGATGCAATCATCGTCATCGATTTGGATGAAAACAACCGAATTGACTTTGTTCCACCATCGCCTGATGTAAAGAAGCCTCTTAATGAGGTAGCGCCACGGCCGAAAACTCCTAGAAAAACGACACAAGAACGCCAAGAGGAACTAGGCAAAAAGGTGCGTAACTTTAATTGGCAAGGGCAACACTTTGATCTTAAGATTAGACTTAGAAATAGCCAACTAGAGGTATTTAACAGAAATCGTCACTATGTGATGAAGGACGTAAATGCTCGGATCGATCTAGATAGCAATCGTGCTGTACACATCGATATGGAAACGGGAAAATTTGGTGGCACTGCTATTGGTGATGGTCTCGTTTTAAAAGGCCGGGTAGACTTAAAAGATGTGCTAAAACATCGTATGCCTCAGCTAGATTTACAGTTTGATGTGAAAGGTGTAGACCCATCATCTCTTGGCTTCGGTGAGAATATTCACGATACCATGACCTTGCTTACAAAGGTAACAGGTGATTTTAATAGACCTTTTGCGAAAGGTCGCGTGACAATGCCTATATTGCGAATTCCTGCATTGACCTTTGATAATGTAGTTGGCGATGTGACATACCAAGATGGTATCTTGAACTTCTCTAACGTCAATGCCAATGTGTTCAATGGTAAACTAGAGGCGAAAGGTATTTATAATTTAGACACTCGTGCTTATACGATTACTGGCGTAGCAAAGGATTTAGACAGTAGTGTGGCCCTTAAAACGCCGGAGTTCCTCGTTCCTGTATCGGCTAATTTGAACTTTAAAAGCGAAGGTATACCTCGTGATATGGAGGTGTGGGGTAATTTCTGGTCTGGCGAAGGCCATTATATGCTCATACCGATTCAAAAGCATTACGGGGAACTTTCACAATAAGGGCGAGCACCTGTCCTTTAGTGATGTGAAAGTAAATACAAAGGTCACTACGATTTCTACAAATGCGTTGCGCATCGATGATGGACAGCTTACGATGGGGTCCGCTCAATATTACGTCCCACGGGGGCAGTAATTTTATCATCTATGATGAAGACTCATTTGATGAGCTAGATGAGAATATGGACCGAATTAAAGAGGGCATGAAGCAAGCTAGTGAAAATGGTAAGCGTGCCTCGGAATCGGCCAAAGGTCTTAAAGACGTCAAGATTCCTGACGATGTAAAAGGATCTATTAAAGATTTGAAACGACAAATGGATTCTGTAAAAGATAGTGTTGAAAGTATCAAAATGAATTGATAAATGAAATATAAATGATGTTTACAATGTTTCATTGTGAATTTAAATAGCGGGTTTATAATGACTCTCCGTTATCATAATTTTTGATAATAAGGCATTTTTAGTATTTGCTATGGAGGTTTTTATGAAAGCATCTAAACAATTATCTATCGTTTTTGCAGCCACAGTTCTTGCATTCGGTGTAGCTACATTGGCACCACAACAAGCGGACGCTTCTTATGGCTATAAATATACTGACTCCCAACGTCCACCAGTATCTACTCCAACAGGCTATGTTAATCCATCTATGGGTTCTACTGTAACAGTTACAGATCCTGCACATGCTACTGGTACAAACAAACTTACAACACCTGTAACTAGTAATAACAATGTAACTATTGAAAGCGTTAATACTGCTAATGTAGCCCCTAAATATTCCGATTACAATGATATTGCAGCATACTCTTTAGCAGTGGCTGATTATTTCATGGCGAAGATTATGGCTATATATGGTAATGGTAATACGGCACTTAACCGCTATGGCTTCGGCAAATAATTGATTTTTGCAATAGTCATTTTTAGTTACATTTACAGAATAAAAAGGGTCCCTTATGGACTGTACACCCTAAGATTATATCTAATGGGGAAACAGTCCATTGGGGACCTTTATTATATGCTTATGGATTAGCGATCTAAGCCATTAGCGTTGTTGGTATTCAGATTTTTTTCGTAGATTCTGTATTTGTTGTAGTTGCAGTGTCTTTAGCCAATGCTTTTTGATTTTAATAAGCGGTTTTTCTGTCGTTTTTGGATCTTCTTTTTTTCTTTACGTCATTTTGGGATGGTGGTAAGAAGGTGTTGAGTTCATTCTTGTGGGGTACGTCTGTGTTTGTGGTAGACGCCAATTGTGCACGTTGAGGGGCAATGAAGATTTCGTCTTTTGTAATGTTCACTTGATTCAATAATAATTTGAACACTTGTGGTTTTACAAAGATTGTGCCGTCTACCTTGCGAGCTCGCAGGCAAGAAGGACTCAGAAGTATCAAGGTTGATGATCTTTAATTTGCCGTGGCGCACTACTTCTGCAGAATCTGGTTGGATGGCTAGTGTAGCGATGTTCATATCTACTAATGCTGTTTTTGTAGGCTCATCCCAAGCTACTTTATAGCCCAATGCTTCGGATACTTGGCGCAATGCTACGAGCGGTTGTCCGTCTACATAGATTACGTTTTGCTCGCCGTTAATAGGCTCAAGTACCTTGCCATCTACATTAATGTGATGTTGTGTTGTGACAGATGTAGGTTTCTCAAGGTTCATTGCAGGGCCAGGATTTTTCCATGCCAATAGTCGCTTGTGCAGGCTGTGCAACGCCAAAGGTGAAAGCTAGTGCACCTACAGCGATACTAGATAAAAATAAGCTGTTTTAATTTCATAAGGGACCTCCATAAGGTGTTATATTTCTCTGAATATATTAACGTTACCAAATGTATATGAATATTTTATTATAAACTTAAATTTTATACAATTCATATCTCTCTTTTATTACATAATGACTGGGAAGAGATTATAGCGTGGAAGAGTATGCTTTTACCTTTTGATGAATTACATGAGAATGTAGTGCTATAAGTAATTCTTTATATGCTATAATTAAGTGTTACATGAATTATTTGATATATTTAATTATAGAGTAATAGAATTTATAGAAAGAGGTTCCTATGGCATCCGGCAGATCTGAAAAAGAGTTACAAGGGGTAACGATGTTAGGTCACAAGACCGATTACCCTACTGATTATGCACCACAGGTATTAGAGGCGTTTGATAATAAAACATCCTGATAACGATTACTTCGTTAAGTTTAACTGCCCTGAGTTCACTAGCTTGTGCCCTATGACAGGTCAACCAGACTTTGCGACGATTTACATTTCTTACGTACCAGATAAGAAAATGGTAGAGTCCAAGGCTTTGAAATTATACCTATTTAGTTTCCGCAATCACGGGGACTTTCACGAGGACTGCATTAATATCATCATGAAAGACCTCATCAAGTTGATGGATCCTAAGTACATCGAGGTATGGGGCAAGTTTACGCCGCGCGGTGGATTGTCCATCGATCCTTACGCAAACTACGGTAAGCCTGGTACAGAATGGGAAAAGACTGCCAAAGAGCGCCTTCATTTCCACGATATGCAGCCTGAGCGCGTAGCATACCGTTAATATGGCATACGAATATTTAACAATGGTCACATCGTTCATAATGTTTTTTATGATTGGTGTGACCTTGTCTATACATCCTGCGTCGATTATGGTAGGGACGAATACGTATATAGAATCACAAGGCAAATGGACTCGATGGAACGGCTATATTATCTTGGTGTGCCTCTTATTCATTATGGACCTGTTCCTAACAAACGCTGTATATCTAGCCTTTTACGATATATACGGCAATCTTATGAACATAGACCATCTCGCTGTTGATTTTATGGATATTTTCTTTAGTGAAAGTTTCCAAGTCATGGTAGCTCTTGTGTTTTTGCTTGTATTATTCCAAGTTTTGGGACTTGTCGATGTAGCCCATGGTGAAAGAAATCTATCCTTTTACTACAGCCAAGTAGAGGAGGGCAAGGAGCAGCCATCTTGGATGGAGCGATACATGGAACGCGAGAAGGGATCGCTAGGAGCCAGTATAATAGGACTCCTATACATGCTCTGGATGACCAAGAGGAGCCTGTGGACATATATTGTCTGCGCTGTGTGGTTCAAGATGCTAGCTATGCTAGTGAATGTACTAGTTTCACCCCTTATTAACCGCATTATGCATGAAAATAATGAGCTGTCTACGCATCTACTGCTAGATCCATATATTATTTCCTATGTAGTAGCAGGCTTCTTGTGGGGCCATGTAGCGTTACATCATGACTTAAGTAAAGTATCTGGTTTTGCCAAGAACGTTGTTATATCCTTAGTTCCTCGTCTAAGTGTATTGTTGGGAGCTGTTCTCTTTATTGGATTGGCGCTAGCCATCATATTAGTGCCTATCACTTGGGATGTGGTGGTGGACGTGCTTACAAGTAAATAGATGAACCTAGTTATTTCCTATATTTTTGGGGGTTTTAAAAGCTATTCTCATTCTCTTGACAATGAATTGATTCAGGTGTTAGAGTATGGGTGTATTAATCGGAATACATAAACGTTTATACCCAGTGTATAGTGAGTAACAAGGTGAAATACATATCGTCCTTGGGATATTCCTGAGGACGATTTTTATCATCTGTCGCTAGAGGGAGGATCAGATGAGCATAGTAACAAATCAAACTACAGAACTTATCGGTAAAACGCCGGTATATCAATTACAGAATACAAATATTTATGTAAAACTTGAAAAAAATATAATGTAGGTGGCTCTGTGAAAGACCGTGCCGTTCTTGGCATGTTACAAGACGCCAAGGCGAAAGGTCGCATCCATGAGGATAGCATCATCGTAGAGGCTACAAGTGGCAACACAGGTATTGCTCTTGCCATGGTGGGCGCTATCTTACATATTAAAACCGTAATTATTATGCCTGAAAGCATGAGTAAAGAACGTCGTGAGCTTATTAAGGCCTATGGCGCACAGCTCATCTTAACGCCAAAAGAAACGGGCATGAAAGGCGCTCTTGAACGAGCCAATGAAATCTTAGAAAAAAATATCCTAATGCCTTTACATTGGGCCAATTTGTAAATCCTGCGAATCCAGATATGCATTATCGTACAACTGGTGCTGAAATCGTAGAACAAGTGCCGAATGTAGACGTATTTGTAGCAGGTATCGGTACAGGTGGTACTTTCACAGGTGTAACTAGACGATTGAAAGAACATAATCCGAATCTAAAAGCTATCGCTGTGGAACCAACAGGATCTCCAGCCATTACAGAGGGCAAGGGTGGTCCTCATAAAATTCAAGGTATTGGGGCGGGCTTCATTCCAGAGAACTTCGACCAAAGCTTGATGGACGGCGTAGAAACTGTGAGTGATGAAGACGCCTTTAGGGAAGTACAAACCTTCATGCGTGAAAGCGGTATTTCTATCGGGCTTTCAGCGGGGGCAGCCATCGTAGCGGCTAAGCGCATTGCTCAAGATATGCCAAACGCAAATATCGTCGTTATTGCGCCAGATGGGGTAGAAAAATACTTATCCTTATTGGACTTTGCAAATAATGAATACGTAAAGTAATGGATTTTGGATAGATAAAACATCTTATGTATAGGAATACAGACCACATATGTTGTATACTATATATTATTATATGAGTAGAGTTATTTGAGATGGAGTCACTATGATGCAAGGTTTGCGCGAATTATGGGGCAAAAATTCAATATAATATTAAGCGCGTAATGGATTCTGACCCAGCCGCAACAAGCGTGTGGATGGTTATTTGGACGTATCCGCATATTACGGCCTTGTTCTGGCATTTCTTTGCGCACCGCCTCTATAAGGCGGGGTGGCCAACTTTGGCGCGTCGTGGGCATTACATTCTCGTCATGTAACGGGTATTGAAATTCACCCAGGTGCAACGATTGGCCGTGACCTATTTATTGACCATGGTATGGGCGTTGTAATCGGTGAAACTGCCATTGTAGGTGATAATGTAACACTGTTCCATCAAGTAACATTAGGTGGCATGTCCTCTAAACAGGAAAAGCGCCATCCAACCATCGAAGACGAAGTACTCATCGGTACAGGTACAAAAATCTTAGGGGATATTACTATCGGGGCCCGCACAAAAATCGGTTGTAACCTCGTTATTAAACATGATATCCCTAAAGATATGGTTATCTTTGAAACGGATCCTGAAAATATGTATGTCCGTAAACCTCGTCGCAATACAAAAAATGCAAACACGGAAGAGAAGAAACTCCCTGACAACTACATAGAATACTATATTTAATATAGGACAGTATAAATACTATAAAAGAATATATAATTTGGACTGATATGAACCTCTAACTATTAGGTAACTAGTAGTTAGAGGTTTTTGGGTTCATCGAATCTATGTTGAAATAATACGATTGACAATGCTTTATTAGGTATGATATGATTACCCAGTAAAGCATGGAGGATTACTCAAGAGGCTGAAGAGGACGGTTTGCTAAATCGTTAGGGCGGGTTACCGTCGCTAGGGTTCGAATCCCTAATCCTCCGCCATGTAAAGACCTTACATCATCCGATGTAAGGTCTTTTTGTTTCTTATGGTTTCATTGTATAGGCCCTGTTATTGCAAGGATTCAAGTGAATCTAGGGCCTAATAGTTATTGTATTACACAGGTGTGTAAGGTTATAGAGTTGACGTATCACAAGGGGACTCATATAATAGATTGTATAAAATGTAATTTTAAGGAGACTCTTATGAATACAAAATATACATGTCAAATGAATGTTATCCGTCGTGCATTAGGAATTGGAGCATTGTGTTTAATAGCCTCTGTAGGTTTCGTTCACGCTGAAAGTATTGCTATCCCAAGTGCACGTCCTATGATTGATGGTATCGGTGCTGATGTAGAGACAATTAGCAGCTCTAGCAAAGCACAACTCCATGTAAGTGCAGGTATGATTACGCCAATTGATTGGACATATACGGCATTACAAACACTTATTAAGCACGGTGCTATTACTGATACACATGGCTTTGTCTTTGATGGCAATACAAGCTATACAAAAGATGAGCTCATGCCTCTTATCGATGAGGTGGTAACAAAACGTGAGCAAATGAACGACAATGATCGTCAATATGCGTTGCGTATTTACCAAGAAAATATGCGTGATGTAATGGATTATCGCATCGCTCGCGATAAGAAAATCACCGAAGAGCGCCGTCAAAAATTAGACGCAAAACGCGCTGAAAAGGCTAAGAAATCTGGCAAGACTTACCAAGTGTCTCAAGATCAACAAGCGGCTCTTGATAAAGCTAATGATGAAGTAGCGAAACCAGAAGAGCGTGCTTTAACAGACGAGCAAATCAAAGAAAAGATGAAGAAATTTAAAATTGATGACTCTCGCATTAAGGTAAATAACGAAGTACGCATTCGTTACGCTGGTTCCAAAGATAAGAAGTCCAAAACAGATGCGCGCATGCAAACGGAGATGACCTTTACTCTATAACCCTTAATAAGGAGTTATATTGCCTATCATGATCTTCTTGCGACTCTTCATGACAAGTAGTCGTAAGGTGATGGGGGAATATGCGAACCGTACATTTACAAATGTGCTCTTATGGGGCATCGGTATTATCGTTACGGTTATGAACATTTACTTGTTAATTGTAGCTAAAAGGGACCGCTTCGGCGGTCCTTTTTCTATGTATGCAGCTATATTTATGTATCTATATTTATGCACCTATATTTATGTATCTATTATGTAAAAAGTGTATCTTTAAATACCCAAGAGGGGTATAAAGTATGGTACAATTAAGGATAGTGTAATATCTGTTAGATTATACCTAGCAGTGTGATATATAGAAATTAGGAGGACCTAATGGCAAACGAAGTTAAATTACAAGATGCAATGCAATCTGATTTTACTGCTGTCGTAAGCGACATTGCAGAGGAATTATTGGCACGCCTTAATATTGACGAGGACGGTTCTGTTATCGACATGTTCCAAACTGGTTCCTTTGATCCTTGGCAATTATTTGTATTCTTCGGCGCTTTAGAAAAAGCTCTCGTTGAGTACAGAACGGATAAACGGAAGAAAACGGTTATCGTTCATGCACAACCGGAGGCTCTTCTTGGCATTGGTCGCGTAGTAACACCTGTATCTACTATGCTTGAACACGTGTTGATGTCTCGTTTAAACGACATGAGCGAAGGTCGCTTGGAAACAGGTATGCTTACAGTATCTGCGGAAAGCATCGATTACGAAGGTGTCAATCTTAAAGGTCGTCACGTAGTTATCGTATGTGACCTTGTGGACGAAGATTCTGACTACCTCAAAGAATGCATTAAACTCTGTAAAGAATTGAAAGCGAGCCACGTTGTGGCTGTGCCTCTCATGTTGTGGAATCCTGAGTTGATCGACAATTTGACAGAGGAAACTATTAAGGCGGAATTATCCCATGAAAATCGTCCTCTCTCCTAGTAAGACAAAAACAATTACTCATGCTGCTAGCAACGGTGGGGCCAATCATGCAGTTCGAGACGGACAATTTCAGCCGCACATTACACAAGAGATTATAAAGCATGTCCAATCTCTTGATGTAACGACCCTTGGTAAAGCTTTAAAACTAAAGGATGACAAGGCACAGGCGCTCTTTGATTTCTATCAAACTTTTGAGTCCCAGCCAGTAGGTATCGCTTGTGAAAGCTACGATGGCATTGCTTTCAAATATTTAGACTGGCAGAACTTATCTGATGAGGCCAAGGCTTTTGGTGAAAGCCACCTCGTTGTGATGTCTGCATTGTACGGTGTCGTAGAACCTACGATGGGTGTGCGCGATTATCGCCTCGATATGGTGGATAAGGTAGGCATTAATCTATACGACATATGGCGGGAAACTGTGGATGCATACTTTCACAAGGAAGATTGGATCCCTAAACCCTAGCGTCTAAAGAATATGCCAAAATGGTGAACCATCCGAAGGTGGTAACCGTTGAATTTTGGGAATTACGAGGCGATGTATTTAAACAGATGAGTACGTCCTCGAAAATGAGTCGCGGTGTGATGGCTCACGAATGTTTAACCGGGCAAGTGAAACATGTGCGGGATTTGCCGCACGAAGTTAATGGATTTACTTGTGTCACTGACATAGAATCTATTACCATACCAAGCGAATCGATGACGGTTCGTTATGAAAGGAAGTGATTGTTTGCAAGTGCAAGACATTCTTGCAAAAGACCTCGTCGGCGATGAATGGCTGACCGAGGAAGAATTGCGATTTCTCATGTCTGTAACTGATGAAGAACAGTTGCAGTTAATATATAAAAAAGGCTTACGAAGTGAAGGCGAAATATGTGAAGCCTGTAGCGTATTATCGGGGCCTCATCGAGTTCTCGAACCGATGCATTAAAAATTGTAATTACTGCGGTATCCGTCGTGAAAATGACAAGGCGGAACGTTTTGATATGAACCGTGAAGACATCATCAAGATGGCACAGTGGGCGTATGACCATGAATATGGCTCTATTACACTCCAATCTGGTGAACGTTGCGATGATATATTCGTCGATTATGTGGTAGATCTCATTCGCGATATTAAGGCCATCGGCGATGGTTCTCTAGGCATTACGATGTGCGTAGGGGAACAAAGCGAAGAGGCGTACCGCCGCATGCGTGAAGCCGGTGCGAGCCGTTACTTATTGCGCATTGAAACAACAAATAAAGAGCTATATCACAAGATTCATCCTCAAGATGAATTGCATTCCTTTGAAACGCGCGTTGAATGTTTACGTAGTTTGCGCCGTGTCGGCTTCCAAGTAGGTACGGGCGTTATGATCGGTCTGCCTGGTCAAACAGAGGAAGATTTAGTTAACGATATCTTGTTCTATCGCGACATGGATATCGACATGATTGGTATGGGTCCTTATGTAGTACATCACGATACGCCACTAGGCCAAGAGGCTCTAGCGATGGGGATTGACGATGAAGCGGGCAAGCTTCGCTGCGTTCAATTAGGCCTTAAGATGATTGCGTTGACTCGCTTATTCTTGAAAGATGTAAATATTGCAGCTACAACGGCTCTACAAGCGCTCGATAAACTAGGTCGTGAAAAAGGTTTAGCTGCTGGGGCAAATATTTTGATGCCTATCATTACGATTCCTGAACACCGTGCGAAATACTTGCTATACGATAATAAACCTTGCGTAGACGACAATGCAGAACAATGTAAAGACTGCTTAACACGTCGTGTAATGTCCATTGGTGATACTGTAGGATGGAACCAAAATGGGGATTCCAAACATTACGGCAAACGGACGGGAGAATTTTAGTTTTATATAGTCCTCTTTTTTCGGGAAAATTTTTCCCATAAAAAGAGGACTTTTCTATTGAAGTGTCGAAATGTATTAGCAAAAGCCGTAATTTGCCAATAAGGAGGCGATTCCGATGAAAGAGTACAGTAGTGATAAAATTAGAAACGTTGCTGTTGTTTCCCACGATGGTGCAGGTAAAACAGCTCTTGTTGAATCCTTGTTGTTAACCTCTGGTGCGGTTGATTTCGTAGGTAAAGGTCAAGATAATAAACATATCATGGACTTTGAACCGGAAGAAATTAAACGTAACGTAACTATCCAGTTGGGCATGGCTCCATGTGAATGGCATGACCATAAGGTTAACTTCGTAGATACTCCAGGTTACAATGAATTCCATGGCGAAGTTCGTGCTGCTTTGCGTGCGTGCGATGGTATGTTGATGGTACTATCCGCCACATCTGGCGTAGAAACTGACACAGTTCGCGCATGGGATTATGCAGTTGAATTACAAATGCCACGCATGGCATTTATCAATAAAATGGATGTAGATGGTGCCGATTTCTTCGGTACTATTGAAAGAATGCGGGAATTATTTGGCAAAGGCATCATGCCATTGCAGATTCCTATCGGTGAAGGCGCCAACTTTGAAGGCGTCGTAGACGTAGCAAAAATGACTGCGTTTACTTATAAGGACGGCCAACCAACTGAAATCGCTGTACCAGCTCACCTTATCGAAAAGGCTCAAGAAATTCGGGAAATGACCGTAGAAGTCATGACTGAAGGTAGCGATGAATTGTTGGAAAAAAATATTTAGAAGGCGAAGAATTATCTTTAGATGAAATTCGCCAAGGCTTGCGTGAAGGTATGATTAGTGGCCGTGTGTGCCCAATCATGTGTGGTAGTGCCACATCTCGTATTGGCTTAGATCAAGTATTGGATCGTATGATCCGTTACATGCCAGATGCAACTAAAAAGGTTATGACCGCAACTGATGCAGAAACTGGCGAACAACGCGCAATACATGTAGATAAACCATTAACTGCATTCGTATTTAAAACGTTGTTAGACCCATTCGCAGGCAAACAAAGCTTTGTACGTATCTTCTCTGGTGAACTCAAAGAAGGCGATCGCCTCTTTGATGTAAATCAAGGCGTAGAAGAAAAATGGGGCAAGATGGTTACCCTTATCGGGAAGCAACAAATCCCTGTATCCTCTGCTAAAGCTGGCGATATCGTAGTGATACCGAAATTGGCTAATGCTAAGACTGGGGATACATTAACTGCTCCTGACTTTAAAGTTACTTATGATGCTATCCGTTTCCCTCAACCTCTATACACAGTGGCTATGGAGCCAGTGAAAAAAGGTGAGGAGGAAAAATTAGCTAGTGCAGTATTTAAAGTAGCAGAAGAAGATCCTACTTGCGTAGTAGTGAAAAATGCTGAGGCCCGTCAACTACAAATCGATTGTATGGGCGAGGTACATCTCGAGCATATTCTCAATAAAATGGACCGCAAATACGGCGTACAAGCTAAACTTGTGACTCCATACATTCCATACCGCGAAACTATCAAAGGCTCTGCTGAAACCGAGTCTAAATATAAAAAACAAAGTGGCGGTCATGGTCAATATGGTCACGTTAAGATTCAAGTGGACCCATTATACGATGGAAGCGAATTTGCATTCGTAGACAAAATTTTTGGTGGTGCTGTACCTAAACAATACATACCAGCAGTGGAGAAGGGTGCCAAAGAAACCCTAGATAAAGGCTTAATTGCGGGATATCCTATGATTGGCGTGCAAGTGACACTCTTGGATGGATCTTACCATAGTGTAGACTCCTCAGAGTTAGCATTCAAAGTAGCTACGTCACAGGCTATCAAGGATGTAATTCCTAAGGCGAAACCAGTCCTATTAGAACCAATCTATGAAGTTAACGTGTTTGCACCAGATGCTTTCATGGGCGACATCATGGGTGATTTAAATAGCCGTCGAGGTCGTGTATTAGGCATGGAACAAAGTGAAAGAACAGGTATTTCTGTTGTTAAAGCTCAAGTACCATTGGCTGAAATGGCCGATTATGTGACTGCATTGCGCTCCATCACTCAAGGACAAGGCGTATTTAACCGTCAGTTCCATACTTATGAAGAGGTTCCACATAAGCAAGCGGAAGAAATTATCGCTGCTCATAAAACTCAAGAATAATGTAAGACCATGTCCACGTACTGTATGTAATACAGTTAGAATCACTACAACTGAATAGAAAATTGCATAATGAACAATTTCATAGCATAACAATTGACGAAAGTCATAAATCTGAATAGTATTTTACATTAGCCCTCCATATATGTAGCGTATGGAGGGCTTTTACTATGATATAGATTAGAATAGCCCTCCATGGTCTTTGGCCCACGATTACTAGTATGTACGGCTGTAGTAGAAATAATAGAGTTACTAGTCCTTTGTGTATATATGTGCTAACATAGAGAGTAAATATAATGACAACCGTGAGCTCACTATATAAATATGTGCTTGCTATATAAATAGATAGTGTGAAAGGATCGTATATGTTTTTCTCTAGCATTACTGCAGATTACACAAAAATGGGCTATCCTAAAGCCATTGTACGGGCTTTGGATTTCTTGAAAAATACAGATTTGAAGGCATTGCCTGGTGGTCGTCATGCCATTGAAGGGGACATGATGTACGCCAATGTAGACGATGTAGAAACAAAATTATTTGAAACTACAAAACCTGAGTCTCATCGCAATTATGTAGACATTCAATTCATGGTAGATGGGGAAGAAAATATGGGCTTTTTCGTAGATAAAGGCCTCGTAAAACCTGTGGAGTCTTATCCAGATCGTGATTGCTATTTCTACCCAAACGAAGCTGTCGATGAAGGACAAATCCATTGCCCAGAAGGGTACTATACAGTATTTTTCCCATCTGATATCCATAGACCACTATTAGCTGTTAATGATAAGCCTATTAAAATCCGCAAGGTTGTTGTAAAAGTGCATGTGGATCTCTTAGGCGAGTAATCCTATGAAGCGATATGAAATTATAGGTGTCTTACTAACCCTATTAGGTGCTGTTTTATGGGGCGTATCAGGTGCTTCAGTACAGTTCTTAAGTAACTTTAGGGATATGAACTTGGAATGGCTAGTCACCATGCGATTAATTACAGCAGGACTGTTGACTGTTATCTATGCATGGTTTAAATATGGTAATTCTATCTTCCATGTCTTTCGTAGTTTAAAAGATACAGCAGGCCTTATCGTTTTTGGCGTATTTGGCATGGCTTTATGCCAATATACATACTTTAAATCTATTGCTTTAGCAGGGGCCGGTATTGCGACGGTACTCCAATACTTGGCGCCATCAATGATTATTATTTATATGCTAGCTCGTTATGGTAAAAGACCCTCTAAAGGGGAAATTATCTCCGTTATACTGGCCTTGGTAGGTACGATTTGTTTGATGGGGAATGATGGCTTTTCTATGGAGCGATTCCCACTAGCAGTGCTCGTATGGGGACTCCTATCTGCTGTAGGGGTCGCTGTATATAGTGTTTCTCCTGTAGATTTATTATATAAATATGGAACCTTGCCGATTGTAGGATTTGGTATGCTTCTCAGTGGTATTGTTGCTGCTATTTTATTTCATCAGCCAAATTCGTATGCTATGTGGGATGTATGGACTGTGGTGGGTTGTTTTAATGTAGTATTTCTCGGTACGATTGTATCATTTAATGCGTACCTTGAAGGGGTTAAACGTATTGGCGCCGTTCCAGGATCCATCTTATCATCTATTGAACCAATTTCAGCGGCCTTCTTTGGATGGGCTTTTTTAGATAATCAATTTAGTATATTAGGGTTATTGGGCATGGCCATGATTATTGCTACCGTTATTATCATTGCTTTAGAAAAACGCAACTAATAACAGAGGTCTCTTTACTGTATATTGCGGCTTAGAGGCCTCTTTGTTATTATGTTATAGTATTTTAATGTCTCGTTGGATGGAGGAATTAGATGGAGGAGAAACAATGGAAGGGCATGGGCCTTGCCATTATGGGAGCTCTGTTTTGGGGGCTTTCAGGCACATCTGTACAATTTCTTGAAAGTGCAAAGCACATCAATGTGGAGTGGTTACTAGAGGCTCGTTTGCTTATAGCCGGGATCTTGACCATTCTATTAGCCTATATACAAGAGGGGAAGCGTATTTTCTCTATCTTTAAAGAGCCGAAAGACATAGGAAAGCTACTGGTTTTTGGCATATTAGGGATTGCCTTGGCGCAGTATACGTACTTTAGAGCCATCGCTATTTCAGGGGTTGGGGTGGCTACGGTGCTTCAATATGTAGCACCGACGATGATTATTATTTACCTATTCTTACGGTATTTTAAAAAGCCATCTATACCAGAGCTATTTTGTATTTTGCTGGCTATGGTTGGTACCATTTGTATTGTCATGCAAGAGGGCTTAGATATATCGTCCTTCAATGAAGAAGCCTTATTCTGGGGACTCGTATCGGCGGCCAGCATTTGTGTCTATACATTACAGCCCATCGAGCTTTTAAAAACATATGGCACTACGGCTGTAGTTGGTTTTGCCATGTTTATCTGCGGTATCTTATCTGTTTTTATGTTCCAACAATTTGAATCGGAAGCTATTTGGGATGGTATGACGTGGCTTGGGTTATTTGCCATCATCATACTTGGTACAGTGGTATCCTTTAATGCCTATATGGAAGGGGTAAGACTCATTGGTGCCGTACAAGGCTCTATACTTTCATCCTTAGAACCAATATCCGCTGCCTTATTTGGGTGGGCACTGCTAGGGAATGAATTCACCCTCATCGGTATCTTTGGCATGATCTGTATTATTGCTACTGTGTTTATCATTGCTTGGGATCGTCAACGACAAATTAAGCGAGAAGTACTAAAAAAATTAAATAAAGAAGAAATTGTGTGATCTACGTATGTATGCTCTTTTAGAGCATACACTAAGGGCGTAATGCTTTGTGCGGAAGCGGTATAGTAGAGAATGACTGCTAAAAAACATATACTACTATGTATCTTTATTAGTCATAGTGTGTATGTTTTTATTTCTAAAAAGCATCAATATACGTTATAATAGATACAAGAATTATTATTGATGTATATAGAAATTTTTAATGCTCTGTACATCAGCTTATTGACTAACTATTTAATTAGCTATTTGTGTAGCTCTTCATATAGTTGAAGTATAGGTATTTATTGTATTTTAGGAGGTAAGTATGTCTGTAAAAGATTTCGTACAAAAACGCCGTGAAGCATTAATTGAAATGCGCCGTGATTTTCATAAGTATCCTGAAACTGCTTGGCTAGAATATCGTTCTGCTGCTAAGATTGCGGAAGCGCTCATTTCCTTGGGCTATGATGTAGCATTAGGCGAAGAAGTTCTTGATTTGGATTCTCGCATGGGCTTACCTAGTAAGGATGTTATGAGTGCTGCTATGGCTCGTGCTATCGATGAAGGTGCTAATCCAGAGTTAGTAGAAAAATTGGGCTTTGGTAAAACTGCGATTGTAGCCACTATGAAGTTTAGTGATGAAGGTCCTGTAGTAGCATTCCGTGTAGATATGGACTCTAATGATGTTATCGAATCTAAAGAGACTGAACATGCACCAGTTAAGGGTGGCTATCGCTCTCGTCATGATAAAGCGATGCATGCTTGTGGTCACGATGCACATATGACAATGGGTCTTGGTCTTGCAGAATATGTAGCAGAGCATAAAGATCAATTCAAAGGTACTCTTAAACTGATCTTCCAACCAGCAGAGGAAGGCGTACGCGGTGCTAAGGCAATGGTTAACGCCGGCGTAGTAGATGATGTAGACTACATGTTTGGTTTGCACATTGGCTTCAATGAAAATTATGCAAATTGCTTTGCTTGTAGTAATCATGGCTTCTGGCTACTACAAAACTAGATGCAGTATTCCACGGTTATGCGGCTCATGCTGGTAGCTCTCCAGATAAAGCGAAAAATGCAATGCTTGCAGGTTGTACAGCAGTGCTTAATTTACAAGCCATTGCTCGCCATGGTAAAGGTGCTTCTCGTATGAACGTTGGCATTTTTGAAAGTGGTACTGGTCGTAATGTAACACCAGATACAGCAATTCTTAAATTAGAAACTCGTGGGGCTACTACAGAAATCAATGATTACGTAATCAGCCGTGCAGAAACTATTATCAAAAGTCAGCGAGAAATGCATGATTGCACCTATGAAATTACAAAACAAGGTGAAACTCCATCTTGCCAAATGAGCGATGAATTGGCTCCTGAAATTCAATCCATTATTAAACCTCTTGGTATCTTTAGAGACGTTCCATTAGATTATAGTGGCGTCGGCAGTGAAGACTGTGCATACTTCTTGAATCGCGTAATTAGTCACGGGTGGCATGGGTACATATATGCTAGTAGGCTCCGCTATTAAAAGCTCCACATCACAACCCACTCTTTGATATTGATGAAGAAGATATGCTTAACGGTATTATTGCATTAGGAACTATTGCAGCTCACTACTTGAAATAATATAGATTGTGAGGTTTATTATGATTCAACGGGATCGTTTAGTTAACGATTTTGAGGCGATGTCAAAATTAACGGCTCCTGGTGAAGGCATTAATCGTCTTGCTTTCACCGATGCAGATTGGGCAGGTCGTCAATATATTATGGATCGCATGGTTGATGCGGGACTCACTGTTGAAACGGATGGATTTGGCAATGTCATTGGCTATAAGCTTGGTAAGAATCCAGAATTACCAGTAGTCATGGTTGGCTCTCATACGGACAGTGTGCCTAATGGTGGCAATTATGACGGCGTTGTAGGTGTATTGTCTGCCATTGAAGCCGTGCGTAGCATGAATGATGATGGTTTTGACCACGATCATACGATTGCTGTTGTGTCCTTTATGTGTGAAGAGTCCGGACGCTTTGGGGATTCTACACTAGGTAGTAAGGCGATGCGCGGTGAGCTGACAGTACAAGACTTACATCGCTTAACAGATAAACAAGGTACTTCCTTATACGAGGTTTTGAAAAATCGCAACTTAAATCCAGATGAAATTGAACAGGTGGAATACAAGCGACCTGTAAAATCTTTTACAGAAATCCACATCGAGCAAGGTAAGGTACTAGAGCACGAACAGAAACGTATCGGTATTGTCACAGGGATTGCTGCACCAGAGCGGTTTTTTGTGACCATTCGTGGCAATGCTGATCATAGCGGTGCTACGCCGATGAACTTGCGCCATGATGCGCTCTGTGGGGCGTCTAAAATTATCCTCGGTATTGAGGAAATCGCCGCTATGCAAGAGGAGCCTCCAGTAGTAGGCACTGTTGGTGTTATAGAGGTTACACCAGGGGCGATGAACGTCATTCCTGGAGCGGTGAAACTAGGTGTAGATATCCGCAGTATCTCTGAGGCTGCCCGCAACTCGGTAGTTACATTAGTTAAAGAGTTTATCGATGTTACTGCAGAAAAACGGGGCTTATCCTATACGATTGAACCTATTGCACAAGATCATCCGGTAGCGATGCATCCTGCTATGATTAGAGAAATCGAAGAGGTTGTTACATCATTAGGCGTAGAATATATGGCTCTGCCGAGCGGTGCTGGTCACGATGCCATGCACTGGGCTGATGATGTGCCAACGGGGATGATCTTTATTCCATGCCTTGATGGTATCAGTCATAATCCAGCGGAATTCGCTGAAATGGATGATATTGTAACGGGCGCAGAAGTCCTTGATAAAGTGCTTAGAAAGCTAAGTTTGGAAGACACAAAACTTGCATAGTGTGTGCATGATTTTGTGAGATATTTCGTGTATAAACAGTAGAAATGATTTAGCCTGTTTCTACTGTTTTTACATATAGGAGAGAATAGAATATGGTTATTGCAGGTATTATTATTGTAATAGCGACGTTTATCGCTATTATTAAACAGTATGAAACGCGGCTCGTCTTATTATTGTCGGGCCTCTTGATGTGCTTTATTGGTGGTCAAATAGGGGCTGGTACGACAGCCTTTGTAAAAGAGCTTACGAACCCAGGTCTTGTACCGACGATTTGTACTGTTCTTGGTTTTAGTTATGTTATGGAATACACAAAATGTACAGAGCATATGGTGTATTTCATCTCTGCTGGCCTTAAGAAGATGACTAAGATCATCATCCCTGGCGCAGTTATTATTACGTTCTTAATCAACATTGCGTTGCCTACAGCGGCAGGCTGTGCGGCGGCGGTAGGCGCTCTATTAATTCCAGCGCTTATTCGCTCTGGTGTACATCCAGCAATGGCAGGCTCTGCTATCTTCCTAGGTACTTGGGGCGACTCCTTGAGCCCAGGTCTTATGTTTAACCCTCAAGTAGCACAGCTAGCAGGTGTAGATGTAATGACAGTTATTGCAAGCTTCTCCATGCAAGCAATGATTGGCATCGTAGTTGTCGCCATCTTACTGAACATCGTAGCTATTGTTAAAAAAGAGCATACCGGGTATGTGATGAAAAATGATACTACTGAGGAAGGTAAAGAGTTTAAAGTAAATTATCTTTATGCTATTATTCCTATTATTCCACTTGTATTGCTTGTATTAGGCAGTAAACAAGTGGCAGTGATTCCTGAGGTTTCCGTTCCTGTATCTATGCTCATCGGTACAGCCATTGGTATCGTAGCGGTTCGTCCTAATGTAACAGAAGCGGTGAAGAAGTTCTTCCGCGGTACTGGCGATGGTATGTGTGATGTAGTAGGTCTTATACGTGCCGCAGACATGTTTCACAGCTGGTATGCAACTTATCGGTCTTACTAATGCTCTTATTGATGGCATGAAGAACTCTCAACAAATCGCTCAAATCGGTGCGTACCTTTTGGTCCATTCTTGTTGGCTGTTATCTCTGGTT